>ENA-ORNF01001267-ORNF01001267.1-human-gut-metagenome-genome-assembly--contig:-NODE-1267-length-22627-cov-3.072125_pt1 | contig 22627 bp, 20 predicted proteins | sample MGYA00242110_ERZ509012 | MGnify/ENA primary metagenome ERZ509012 (study PRJEB26280, sample SAMEA2338714) | human gut metagenome | biome: human gut; feature: human-associated habitat; material: faeces...
GTCTTTTCATAACAAAAGGCTTAAATAGTTCTAGAGCCATTTCTTTTGGCACACCGCATTGATACAATTTAAGTTCTGGACCAGATACAATAACTGATCTACCAGAGTAGTCTACACGCTTACCAAGAAGGTTTTGACGGAATCTGCCTTGCTTACCTCTAAGCATACCAGACAAACTCTTTAATTCTCTGCCGTTAGCACCAGTTATAGCCTTGCCTCTCCTACCATTATCAATCAAAGCATCTACAGCTTCTTGCAACATTCTCTTTTCGTTTCTAATGATAATATCTGGAGCACCTAAATCCATCAATTTCTTTAGTCGGTTGTTACGGTTAATAACACGTCTATACAAATCGTTTAGGTCGGTTGTAGCAAATCTACCGCCATCTAGTGGAACCATAGGACGTAGTTCTGGTGGAATTACTGGAACTACATCAAGTATCATCCATTCTGGCTTTGTATTATTTTGGTAGAATGCTTCCATTATTTCTAGTTTTTTGCTTGCTTTTAGTTTACGTTGACCTTTGCAAGTAACAACTATTTCTTTTAATTCTTTACATTCTTTTTCAACATCAATTTGGCTTAAAAGGGTCTTTATTGCTTCAGCACCCATACCTGCTTTAAACGCTTTAGAACCATATTGCTCAATTGCTTCTCTATATTCTCTATCGTTTAAAACTTGTTTGTATTCTAGGTGGGTTTCACCTGGGTCAGTTACTATAAAGGCTGTAAAATAAAGAACTTGTTCTAGTTGCTTTATAGACAAATCCAAACACATACCAATTCTGCTTGGAACACCCTTAAAATACCAAATGTGAGATACTGGGCATACTAGTTCAATATGCCCCATTCTGTCTCTACGAACCTTAGATTTTGTAACTTCAACTCCGCACTTATCGCAAACAACGCCCTTATATCTAATTCTTTTATATTTACCGCAATGACATTCCCAATCTTTTGTAGGTCCAAAAATTCGTTCACAGAACAAACCATCTCTTTCTGGCTTTTGGGTTCTATAGTTGATTGTTTCTGGCTTTGTAACTTCGCCATAAGACCATTCACGGATTTTTTCTGGACTAGCAACACCAATTTGCATAGCCTCAAAATTGTTTAATTCAAACATTACTTTCTCCCCATAATTTATTTGCTTAAGTTATTTGTTAAAATTCGTCATCAAAATCAAATAGGTCATCATCGTTAGACTCTAACACGCTTGCGTCTTCGTCTAAGGTTTCATCGTGTTCTGGAATATCAAGTTCTACTTCTTCGGTTACTTCTTCGCTCTTTTGCTTTGCAGAAACTCTATCCATTTCATCGTCTTCGTCTTCAACTAGTTCTCTTAAACCAATTTCTTCGTGGTCTTCGGTTAGAACTTTAACGTCTAAGGCTAAGCCTTGTAATTCTTTAATTAACACCTTAAATGATTCAGGTATACCTGGTTCTGCAACAGCATCACCACGAACAATACTTTCGTAAGTTTTGGTTCTACCTTGAATATCATCGGACTTAACTGTAAGCATTTCTTGAAGAACATTAGCGGCACCATACGCTTCAAGTGCCCAAACTTCCATTTCACCAAATCTCTGACCACCAAATTGTGTTTTACCACCAAGAGGTTGTTGAGTTACTAGTGAGTATGGACCAGTTGATCTTGCGTGCATCTTATCATCAACAAGGTGATGAAGTTTTAGCATATACATAATACCAACTGTAATTTTATTAGGGAATTTTTCGCCCGTTCTACCATCGTATAGGTCAACTTTACCATCTGGGCTCATTCCGTTTTTAACAAACATTTCTTGAATTTCTTTGTCGGTTGCACAGTCAAATATTGGTGTTGCAACTTTCCAGTTCATATTCTTTGCAGCCATACCCAAGTGAACTTCTAGTAACTGACCTAGGTTCATACGAGAAGGCACGCCCATAGGGTTTAATAGAATTTGAATTGGAGTACCATCAGCAAGGAATGGCATATCTGCTTGTGGTAAAATTCTTGCAACGACACCCTTATTACCGTGTCTACCAGACATCTTATCACCAACGCTCATTTTTCTCTTTTGAGCAATGTAAACTCTAACAAGTTTATTAACGCCTGTTGCTAATTCGTCTTTGTTTTCACGAGTTAGAACTCTAACGTCTATAACTACACCACCTTCACCATGTTGAACACGAAGAGATGTATCTCTAACTTCTCTAGCCTTTTCACCAAATATAGCTCTTAATAATCTTTCTTCTGGAGTTAGTTCTGTTTCACCCTTTGGAGTAACTTTACCAACCAAAATATCACCAGGAACAACTTCAGAACCAATTCTTATAATACCATTTTCATCAAGGTCTTTAAGAGCATCTTCACCTACGTTTGGAATATCTCTTGTTATATCTTCAGGACCAAGTTTGGTATCACGGCAATCTAGTTCATATTCTTCAATATGAAGAGAAGTTAGTGTGTCTTTTTTAACAAGTTCATCAGAAATTAGAACCGCGTCTTCAAAGTTATATCCTTCCCAAGGCATATAAGCAATTAGGATGTTTTTACCAACACTAAGTTCACCATCACAAGTAGATGGACCATCGGCAAGTACATCACCCTTTATAACTTTATCGCCATGCTTAACAATAGGAATTTGCTTCATGCAAGTGCTGTTGTTACTACGTATAAATCCATCTAGATGGTATTCGTCTTTAGTTCCATCGTAGCAAGTAACAACAATTTTATCGCTAGATACATAAGAAACTACGCCATCATTTTCAGCAACAATAACCGCACCACTATCTACAGCAATTTTATGTTCCATACCGGTAGCAACAATTGGAGCTTCCTTTTTAAGTAGTGGAACCGCTTGACGCTGTTGGTTAGATGCAACAAGCGCACGAACCGCATCATCACTTCCAAGGAATGGAATTAGAGTTGTCGCAACAGAGAATACTTCTTTTGGAGATACATCCATGAAGTCTACATCGTTAGCGTTTGTTTCAATAACTTCTTCTTTCTTTCGACAGATAACACGTTTATTAACAAAATGTCCGTCTTCAGTTAGTTTTTCGTTACCTTGGGCAACAATATATCTATCTTCTTTGTCGGCAGTCATATAAACAACTTCGTTTGTTACAACGCCATTTACTTTATCTACCTTTCTATATGGAGCTTCCAAGAAGCCATATTCATTAATCTTTGCATAAGTTGCAAGAGAGTTAATAAGACCAATGTTTTGTCCTTCTGGGGTTTCATTTGGGCAAAGTCTACCATAGTGAGTATAGTGGACATCACGCACATCAAAGCCCGCTCTTTCACGGCTAAGACCGCCAGGACCAAGGGTTGTAAGTTTTCTTTTGTGTGTTAGTGAAGCAATTGGGTTTGTTTGTTCCATAAACTGCGACATTTGAGATGAGCCAAAGAACTCACGGATTGCAGATGAAACTGGTCTTACATTAATAAGAGAACTTGGAGTAACTTCATTTATGTTTTGAACTTGCATTCTTTCACGAATTACTCTTTCTAGTCTTGCCATACCAATAAAGAATTGGTTGGTTAATAGTTCGCCTACAGTTTTAACACGTCTGTTGCCAAGATGGTCAACATCGTCCATATGACCAATACCTTCACTTAAAGACAAGTGGTAGTTAATTGCAGATAAAATATCGTCTAACACAACGTGTCTTGATTGTAAAATATCTGAATTGTTTCTTATAATTTCTTTCTTTTGTTCAAGCGACTTAACACCATCTAATAATTCTAGAAGTGTTGGAGTGTGAACCATTTCTTTAATGCCAACTTCGGCTGGGTCAATACCAGTAAACGCTTTTAGGTCTACACGGTTGTTACCCATAATCTTAAATTCGCCATTTTTGGTTTTAACGTAAACTTCGTTAACACCCATATTTTGAATTTCAGTGCCTTTTTCAAGCGTAAGTGTTTCGCCAGCGGTAGCAACAACTTTACCATTAACAACGACGTCACGTGTAAGTTCTAAGTTTTCTGCTCGGTTAGCTAAAGACAATTTTTGATTGTACTTATATCTACCAACACGGCTAACATCATATCGTCTTGGGTTATAGAATAGGTTATTAATATACTTTTTAATAGCTTTTAAGTTTAATACTTCACCTGGTCGTAGTCTTTTACTTAATTCAACCAAGGCTTCTTCTTCACTTTTTGTAATATCTTTTTCAAGGGTCTTTTTAATTATTGGGTTATTGTCGAAAATAGATAGAATTTCTTCATCTGTACCTAGTCCAAGACCACGAAGAAGAACAGACGCAATAAGTTTTCTGGTTCTATCAATATGAACCCACAAAACACCATTTGTGTCTTCTTCAAATTCAAGCCACGCACCTCTTGCTGGCATAATATCCGTTTCAATAACGAAATTACCAGTTTTGTTAACCCCTTGTTTACAATAAACACCTGGGCTACGAACAAGTTGGCTGACAATTGCTCTTTCGGCACCATTTATAATGAACGAACCATCTTTTGTCATGATAGGAATTTCGCCCATATAAACTTCTTGGTCAACAACTTCTCCAGTTTCTTTGTAAACCAATCTAACTTTAACCTTTAAAGGTAGCGAGTATGTAGCATCTCGCATTTTGCACTCACTTTCTGAGTATTTTGGAGTTCCAGAAATTGTATGCTCCAAGAAGTGTAATTCAATTTTAGAATCTTTGTCTTCTTCCTCTCTGTTTAGGTTATCAGAATCGGAAATAGGCGAAAAATCCCTCAATACTTCAGCGATGCCGTCAGTAGTGAAGGAATTGAAAGAGTTCTTCTGAATTTCCACTAGGTATGGTATATCAATCGCTTCTTTAATACTTCCAAAAGTGTAACGCTCGGTTTTACCATACTTTTTCTTTTCAACTTTAATTGCCATTTTTAATCCCCTTAAAAAATTTTGTGAAAATTGCTTGACTTTGCTAGTTTATTTGTTGTAACATTTTTGTAGAAATAGGTTCGACCTATTCTCACAAAAAAACAACTAAATCCCTAACTTTTATTAAATTGTGCGAGAGTTTTACCAAAATGGACCACGGACAATAGTCGCAGTTTCTCATGATAAAATACTCTGCAAGTATACGCTTGCACAAAAAAAAAGTCAAGGGTTTTTTATAAATTGGGCACTTTATTTTCTTTAAATGCCCATATTTAACAAAATAATTCAAATTAATGCAACCATAAATATTTTTGTAACTTACGAAAGCAAAACAAGCAGATGGAAAATTCCATCTGCTTTATTTATTTTATCCTCTTAACTTTTCTCTGCCAAAACTTAACGATTTTTCTATTACCCCTTTTGCATTATGTATTTTCAATTCTGCCTTTTCACGTCTTGCATAAATTTTTGCAAGTTCTTCAGCATCTTCTTTCTTTTCTATATAAGCATAAGGATTAGGCGCATTACTCTTTTTTATAAACCAACCACCATTACCTGATGTTGTTAAGTGATAGGTGCAATGACCTTTTCTTCTAACAACTTCTTCCCATGTTGCAGGTTTTATTGAGTCTAGTGGCGTAAACATAACAACTTCACCATCAAACTTAAAGCCATTAATAACAAGTTTGCCACCATCATAAGAAATGTTTAGTTCTGCACCATCGTCTTCACTTCTTCTTTCTGGTTCAACAGCCACTGGCTTACTAGCGGGCTCATTATTAGGCGTAGCCACATTTGCTAGTTGCATACTAATTACATTAAGTAGTCTGTTTTCAAACTCATTAAATTTCTTTTCTAGTTCTTCACTGGTTATAACATTTTTAGGAAGTTCCACTGGTTCTGCTACTGGCTCAGGTTCTTCAACGTCTTCGACTGGTTCTTCGATTTGCTCTTTAATTGGTTCATCTTCTACCACTTCTTCTGGAGCCAAGTCGTCTTCGCTGGCTAAAGATTCTTCTTCTACCACTTCACTAGGGGCATCAGATATAGAAACTTCTACGTCAACAGGGTTTTCGTCTTCGGCTTTTTCTTCTGGCTTCTCGACAATTTCTTCCTCTGGTTCTTCTTCGACAGTTTCTTCTTCAACTATCTCATCTTCTGGTTCTTCAGTTTCTTTACCAGTTAAAAAGTTTTCAATAGAAGCACTTTCGTCTTCGTCTACATCATACTCCTCGCCTTCGTCAACGCTTTCGTCTTCTATTATTTCTTCTTCTGGTTCTTCGCTGGCTTCGGCGTTTGCGTCGGTGTTTGCGTCGGTGTTCGCGTCGGTGTTCGCTTCGGCGTTATTGCTTTGAGTAATGTTGGAACGCATTTCTCTAAATTCGTTTAACAAATCTTGAAGTTCAGAATTAGTAGATGATGACATACTAGAAACATATCCACCACCTTTTCCTTCTTCCATATCTTCTAAATCGTTAAGATTATCCATTTTTATCTCTGCTGAAAGCTTAGTATCTTCTTTCTTTTTCTTCCCAAATAGACCCATATATTACCTCAATAATACATTAATTATACAAAATTATATCATAAAAATTTCACATTTGCACTTAAATTTGCCCATTTTGAGAAAATTTTTTATTTTATTTTTCTAAAAATGCTAAACTTGCTTGATAAAAATCGTATTGGCTAGATATTGCACTATTGTATTGCATCATACTATCTCGGTTTAAACACCAATAAGAGAATAAACTTAAACCAACCTTGTTTGCATATTCTGCGACTTGTTTGGTCATTTCTGGAGTGAATACTGGGTTATAACTATTTTCATAGCCAATATCCACAGTCGCTCCTAGCATTTTATATACTTCTGCCTCAGTTTTGTCTACACCGTACTCAGCATAAATACTCTTAACTTGAGCGCACGCTGAGTCTATTGCTCTAATAGATGCTTCAGCAAAATTTTCACCTGGGTTAACTTCTGAGCCATAGCACATTGCCATATTGTTTATAAACTTAATGTTTACGCCGTTGCCGATATATGCTCTTAGTAGGTTCTTTTGAGTGTTTGTGTAACCATATGGCATAACTGGAATTGTTAACACTACTTCTACCCCAGTTTGGTCTTGGGCTTTCTTTATTGCTTTTGCGTTTGCCACATTTTCTTCATAGCCTTGGTTGGTTTCTTCTATATCAAGGTCAATCCTTTTTAGGTCGTAAGCGTTTATTATTTCAACATACATATCTTTTAGTTTTGTTACATTTTGAGTAACCACCCATGGTGCCTTGCCTAGTTGTCCGCCAACCGAAACAAACACATCACCGCCACGATCTCTTAGGTTTTGAATAGACTTTTTAATTCCTTCATATTGAAAGCCATCGTTGCCCTTTTCGCTTAAATCATAAAAGCCACCCCAGCCCCATCTTATTGTTCCATCGGTAGAAAGCGGTTTATTATCGTCTGGTCGTATAAATCCTAAAAACACATACTCACAACCAATTTCGTCATAAATAACGCCAAGGTCGGGAGTGCCGTTTATACTATACTTATTAGATGTATCCACCCAACTAGCCATATCCACAAACGGAGCAAGCAATGGTCCATCTACCACGCTTTCGTTTAGTTCGTTATTAGTTACGTTATTATTACCATCGTCACCATTTTGATTATTTGTTGTGTTATTACCAACAAGCGACTTTTCTGGCATAACCACCGATTCGTTTTTAGGTGTCAAGCAAATAATAATGATAGAACCTATAAATATAACTGATAATATAGATACAATAATGATATTAAGTTTTGTCCAAAATTTATTATAATACATGATTTTCTCCTATGATTTTAGTATCTAAATTAACAAAAAAAATATACTTGGTAATTATCTTTTCATAATTATATTTGGCTTGTTTAAATATTTTTACTTGACAAAATATGCAATCTGGGTATAGACTCAAATATATTTATTTAGGAGAAAAAAATGAGTAATAAAAATGTTGTAGTATGCGTGTCTTGGCCATACGCTAATAATAATTTACATTTAGGTTATATAGCAAGTTCATTGTCTGGCGATATTCTTGCAAGATTTCACCGTATGGACGGTGACCGTGTCTTAATGATTTCAGGCTCTGACTCTCACGGCACAAAGCCATCTATAAAAGCAAAAGCACAAGGATGTTCTCCAAAAGAGATTGTTGATGTTTATCACAAAAATTTCGTAGAAGCATTAAACGCTTTTGACTTTTCTTTTGATAGATTTGGCATAACCTACGAAGATTACCACAAAGAACATTGCAAAGAGATTTTTAAAAAGTTATATGATAACGGCTATTTATACGAAAAAACAATTAAGCGTCCATTCTGCCCTACATGCAATAAGTTTGTTGCAGATACCGAAGTGGAAATAACCTGCCCTGTTTGTGGTTCTAGAACCAAAGCCGATAACTGCGACTGCGGTTATGTTCCAAACGAACAAGACCTAGAAAATGCGACTTGCCTAATTTGCGGTTCTAAAACTGAACAAAGAGAAAGCAAGGTTTTAGTATTTAAGTTAACTGCATTTAAAGACTTTTTAACAAAACACCTAGAAGACAACAAAAAATATTGGCGTGCAAACAGCATAAACGAAACCCTAAAGTATTTAAAAGACCTACGAGATAGAGATTTTTCTAGAGATTTGGACTGGGGCGTAGAAATTCCAGTTCCTGGCTTTGAAGGCAAAGTTGTTTGGGTATGGTGGGAAGCTTTGCTTGGCTATTTAACCGGCAGTATGAAAGTATCTGAAGAAAAAGGTTTTGACTGGCAAGATTTTTGGAAAACCGACCATGACACAGATAAAGAAAAACTTATATATATGTGCCACGCAAAAGACAATATTGTTTTCCACAGTTTATTCTTACCAGCAATGTTAGAAGGTTTGCATGAAAACTTTGTTATTCCTAACCGAATGGTTAGTGCAGAATATTTATTAATGAATGACCAAAAAATTAGTAAAAGTAAAAACGGAAACACTTTTGAAGCCTTGCGTTGGGCAAAAGAATACAATACCGACACATTAAGATTTTTCTTTACCATAAACGGACCAGAAAAAAAGGATACTAACTTTACTTTAGAATTATACACAAACACTCATAACGAAATTGTTAACAAGTTTGGTAACCTTGTAAACAGAACCTTAAAATATAAAGGTTTAACCAACTTGCCTGAAGGCAAAATAAACCCAGAAATTAAGGCTTTGGTTGAAGAAACCTACAAAAATGTTAAAGATGCAATTTTAAATATAGAATTTAAAAAAGCTGGCAACTTTATTATGGATTTAATAGAACAAGGCAACAAGTTCTTTGACGAACAAAAACCTTGGGTTCAAGCAAAAGAAAACATCGATGAATTTAATAACACTATTTTCACTTGTGCTTATTTAATTGCAAACCTTAGCAACTTAACTGAGCCATTTATGCCAAAAACAGCAAAGAAAATTAGAGAAATTTTGAATCTTAACGAAACCCCTACTTGGAACCCAATTAACGTAACCCCTGGCATAGAATTAAACATTACCGAACCACTATTTACAAGGATATAATAAGCACGATGAACACAACAAGCGAAGAAATACTATCCATTATAATAAATCTTGAATACTTATTAAAAAGGTCAGATAAATTTGATATACGTTTAAAGGTATTGCATTTAATTAATAAAAACGAAAAAACCAACCCAAATCTTTTAATTGAAAAACTTGGAATGGCACGAAGCAACATTGCAATAATGTGCAACCGATTAATAAAAGAAAATTTAATTGTAAAGCACCGAGAACCTGCAAATAAAAAAGAAATTTATTACACCATTACAGATGAAGGCAAAGACTACTTATTGCAAAATTATAATAAAGCAGATGAAAAACTAGCCAATCTAAAAAACAAAAAACAACTTCACAAATTAGCTGACCAACTAAGTAAAATAGTTTAACTTAAATTAAGTTATAAAAAAGACATATCGCACAGATATGTCTTTATTTTTTTATCTATATTCACCACGTTTCTTTTCGCACTTTCGCCATCTAGCACCAACAACACTAGCGATTATTTTTTTAGGGAAAATTTTTGAAAAAAATATCATAAGTTTATTAAATCCACCAGGAACCCATATTGGTCGGTTTTTAAACACCTTGTTTATCCCTACCCTTGCAATTTTTTCGGTAGATTGCAAAGATAATTTACCACCAACCCCTTGAGATTTTATAGACCTTTTCATTGCATCGTTTGTAGCCATACTACCTGGGCAAACCGCTGTTACAAAAATGTTTTTGTCTTTCAATTCGTTTCGTAGCGCCACTGCCATATGAGTTAAAAATGCTTTTGTAGAAGCATAAGTCGCCATTTGTGGCATAGGATAATACCCCGCCATACTAGAAACAAATAAAATATATGCCCTACTTGAATTATCTCTATTATTTATAAACCAATAAGTTAGAGCCATTGTTCCAGAAATATTGACATCTATACAACTATTAATTTCATCTAACCCAGTTCCATTAACACTACCTTCCAGAATATACCCAGCATTATTAATTAACATATTTGGCTTTAAATTATTTTGAGTTAAATAATCAAAAAGTTCGGTCCTACTTTCTTGTTTATCTAATTTACACTCTTTTGCATAAATATTTATATTTGGATATTTACCTTTTACTTCTTCTTTTAATGTATCCAATCTGCCTTGATTAGTTGCAGACAAAATTAAATCGCAACCTCGTTTTGCACATTCATATACAAATGATTTACCAAGCCCACCTGTGGCTCCTGTTATTAAACACAACATACTTTTTCTCCTTTAAGGTAAATATTATCACAATTTTCGAAATTTGTAAACAAATGGTTGCCAGTTTGTTAAAATTTTGGTATCATAGTATTAATTGACGCCTAGGAGATGCATATAACCATGAACGAAAAAATCGAAAAAACAAAAAGAACCAGAGAAAATATTCACGTTAACCACAGAAGTAGAGTTAAAAATAAATTCGTAAATATTGGTCTAGATAGTTTTTGCGAGCATGAAGTTTTGGAATTATTACTATTTTATTCAATTCCGCAAGCCGATACAAATCCGCTTGCTCATAAATTAATTGAACACTTTGGTTCATTAGACAAAGTGTTTGATGCTTCAATAGATAGTCTGCTTGATGTAGGTGGTATTGGAGAAAACACTGCGATACTTATTAAATTGGTTCCAGCTATAATGAACCAATACAGCAAATATTCTTCAATTCATAGCGTAGTTATAAGAAATCAAATTCAAGCAATGTCTTATATAAATAAACTTATGGAAAATTCTCAAAAAGAAGAATTTTATGTGCTTACTCTAGACGCTTCTGGTAATTTAGTTAGCAAAAAGCAAATGGGTTCGGGTGATGCCAGCAAGGTAGAAATTGCAATTAGAGATATTACCAACTACTGCATTAAAAATGATGCAGATAGAATTATTATTGCTCATAACCATCCAAAATCTAATTGTACCCCATCTAATGATGATATTGTAATGACAAGTAAATTGTTTAATAGTTGTGTTTTAAATGATATTGATATTTTAGACCATATAATTTATTCTAAAGAAGCTACCTATAGTTTTGCTGAAGAAAAATTGATGGATAAAATAAAAATGGAAATACTAGATATGTTAAAATTTACTATTGATAAAACAAAATGGAATAAATTTTCAACTTCTGTTAGGGAATATGTAGTAAAAAAAGAAAATTAGAATATACTAAAAATATCAAGCAAACTATTGACAATAATTTTTTAATGTGATAACATTAATAGTGTCAAGTGAATTTGCTTGATTATTTATCGCGGGATAGAGCAGCCCGGAAGCTCGTTGGGCTCATAACCCAAAGGTCGAAGGTTCAAATCCTTCTCCCGCAACCATGAAAGAGCCATACATTCGTGTATGGCTTTTTATTTTGTTAAAATATCATTTGTCTAAAATTACAAACAAGTTAAAAGGCTATACGAGTGTATAGCCTTTTGTTTATAATATTGATTTTATTTCTTCAATAATTTGCGAAGTGGTCATATTTAATTCTTTTAACAAATCAGCTGGGTTGTATCTATCATAAAATTTTCTTTCAATCCCATAATTTTTAACCTTAAGGTTAGTAGTCCCAAGATTAGATGCAATCTTTTGACCAAACCCACCATCTAAAATTCCATCTTCTAAGGTTATTATTAATTTGTGGTTAGCTTCCAACTTTTTAAGTAGTGCTGCATCCACAACCGAAGCGAACCTTGGGTTTATAAGTGTTGGCTTAAATCCTAACTTGTTTTCTATTTCTTTAGTTAAATCTAGACCTTTCGAGTAAAAATCGCCTAATGCAATAATAGCAACTTTGCTGCCTTCGTTTTCAACCACATAATTAAAGTTGTCAAAATTATCGCTAGTTTCTCTATCTGTTACTGCCCCGCCAGGAATTAAAATTACTGTTGGGTGCTTTTTCTGTGTGACTGAATAATTTAGCATATTAATAAATTCGCTTTTGCAAGTTGGGGCTAGAGTTACCAGGTTTGGTATATTTGAAAGCATAGATACACCAAAAATTCCTAGGTGAGTAACATCGGTTAACCCATCAAACGAAGAATAATTTAAAAGTATTGTCGCTGGATTATTATTTATGCAAAGGTCTTGATGAATTTGGTCGTACGCTCTTTGAATAAAGGTTGTGTTAGTAACCACAATTGGCGTAACGCCACCTTTTGCTAGTCCAGACGCCATAGCGACTGCTTGTTCTTCTGCTATACCAACATCCACAAACTGCAAGCCTAGGTTATCTCTATCTTGTTTAGATAAGCCAACACTGCTAGGCATATTAGGCGTTACAACCACGAAATTTTTATCGTTTTTCGCTTTAGCTATTATAAAGTTGTGAGCAATTTGAACATAACTTTCGCCCGTAAAACTAAACTTCTTTTTGCCAGTTTCTCGGTCGAATGGCATAGTCCAATGCCATTCTTCTTTATTCGTTTCAGCTAGTTTAAAGCCTTTACCCTTTAAGGTGTTTATGTGAACAACTATTGGGTGGTCTATATCTTTAACCTTTTTGAATAGCTTAATTAAACTTTCTATATCATTACCATTTTCTTCGTAAACATAATCTAGATTAAATGCTTTAAATAAGTTATTGTTGGCAGTACCATTTGATTCTCGCAACAATTTTAAATTTTCATATATTCCGCCATGTGTTTCAGATATTGATTGTTGATTATCGTTAACAATAATAATTAAGTTAGATTTTATTTCTGACCCAGCCACGTTCAAGGCTTCTAGTGCTTCTCCGCCAGATAGTGAACCATCGCCAATAAGGGCAACTACATTCTCTTTTCTACCCGCAACATCTCTTGCTTTAGCTAGCCCTGACGCTAGTGATATTGATGTGGACGTATGCCCAACATTAAATAGGTCATGCTCGCTTTCATTTGGGTTGGTGTATCCCGAATCGTCCTTAAAATATTCTTCGTCTGTATACCCTAGCCTTCTACCCGTTAGCATTTTATGTGGATAACTTTGATGTGATACATCAAACACAAACTTATCCACAGGTGATGAAAATACATAGTGCATAGCAATTTCTGCTTCTACTATTCCAAAGTTTGGTCCGCAATGTCCACCAATTTTTGTTAGTCTATTAAACAATGCTTCTCTTATATCATTAGATAACAATTTTAGTTCATCTATAGATAACTTTTTTACATCTTCTGGTCCATTAATTTTACTTAAAATTTTGTACATTATTTTACCCTTATACCTATTCTGCCCATTCTTTCAATTCTTTTTCGCTAACACTAGTTAAAAACCTTTTCCCTTCAATAAGTTTGCCATTACAAGACCTACTTAACACATCGTTAGTTTTACCCATACCAGAGCCTCCACTAGTTGCAAATGGCACTATGGTTTTACCTGATAAATCATAACTTTCTAAAAAAGTATTAATGATTGTTGGTGCTATATACCACCAAATTGGGAACCCAACATAAATTACATCGTAGTCTGCCATATTAGTTAACTTTTCTTTAATTTCTGGTCTGTAATCTAGGTTTTTCATTTCCACACTAAATCGGCTATTTTTATCCATCCAATCTAGGTCTTTTTCTGTGTATGGTTTAGTTGGTTTAATTTCAAAAATATCTGCACCAACTACTTTTGCAAGCTTTTCAGCTAGGTCTTAGTTGTGCCAGTGGCACTAAAATATGCTACAACTTTTTTTCATAAAATTTTTCCATTTTAAAATGAAATTTGTTGTTATACTACAGGCGCTTCTGGAACTTGTTTCTTTCTTTTAACAAACATTGTTATAATGGCTACTAAAATTACAAGAACTACCAAGCCTAAAAATGCATACAAAATTGCATCCACTGCAGTTGGGAACAAAACGCAAAGCGTTGTCATTATAGCACCACTAATCATATTACCTAAAAAGACTGCAAGCAAACCTTTGCCAAATCCCATTTTTAAGTACGCTGCAACAGCACTCCCTGTCCACGCTCCAGTTAGTGGTATTGGTAATGCAACAAATGTTAAAACACCCCAAAACTTTTTCAGTTCCTTTTTTCGTTCACTATTCACATCCACCACAGAGTTTTCTATTTTTGCACTATTTCTAGAAAACTTTTCATCTAACTTTTCTACAAGTTTTTTAAATACTTTGGTTTTCTTTAATGCATTAAATACAGGAATTAATAATGGAATAATAACAATCGCTGGAATTGTTGCTCCTATAACACTGCTAGAATACGCCTGAAACCAAGTTATTTTACCTGCCCACGCACCACCAAGCGCAAAAGGGATTGCACCCCTTAACTCTATAAGCGGTATCATGGCAATAATTAAAATTCCAAGCCACGCGTTGTTTCCAAAAACTTTTACAATTAACTCTTTAATTGCTTCAGTCATTTTATAATTCCTCCATGCTTTGTTTTGCTTCACTTGCCCACTTATTATAATTTTCACTACTGGTTGCAAGTTTGTCAGCATCACCAACATTTTCATAAATAATCATTTGAATTTTGGCAATTTTCACCTTTTGGTCTAATAACACTGCCTTATCTACATCTTTTACGCTTTCAACTAGATATGCGTCAATAAGTTGAATATCCTTATCTAGCATATCCATCAAGCCATATCTGTTATATAACTTTGTAAATTCTGCCTGCTTTGTTATTTCGTCTAGGTTTTTATCATCGTTAACAAGGTTAACATACACATACATCTCATCTACGCCAATACTCAAGCTTTCAAAAACGCTATCTATTGCAAGCATCTTTGCTTCTTCCACTTCGCCTGTTTTATACAAGGCTATAACCAAGTGTCTTTTTAAATATATGTCGTAGCTATCTGCGTAAACACTATACCTTTCGCCAAGTATTGTTTTTATAGATTTATCCACCTTTTGAACATAATCTGAATAATCGTCCTTAGCTTGCAATATTTTTATAAATTTTACTTGGTCAGCATAATTATTTGTGTCTATTGCTCGTTGAATTAAGTCATCTAGGTTTTCGTTTGTACTACTTCTGTAGTAAAGCCTTTTTTGAACCAAATAACTAACTTTAGTTAACCCCATCGCATCATATGCCTGCATTGTTTTTCTTGGAGCAACCACCGCAAGACTCACAACTATAAACCCACTTACAAATAAAAGAGCAAGCAATGTTTTTAACGCTGTTTTTAAGCCAATACAAAATAAGCTATTTTGAGTGTTTTTCTTCATAGTCTGCTATCACCTTTAATCTTTCTATATGCCTACCACCAACAAACTTTGTAGATATAAACTTATCCACTATTTTTATGGCTTTATCTATCGAAATATTATCTGCACCAAATGTTAAACAATTTATATCGTTTTTTTCTCGAGCTAGCGTTACACCTTTAACCGTTTCTAAATCGCCTGCTCGTATTCCTTTTACTTTATTTAGTGCAACAACTGCACCAACTCCAGTTCTACATATAAAAATGCCAAGTTCTGCCTTTTTATTTTTAACCGCTTCGCCGACTAAAATAGAATATTCTGCATAATTATCTGTAGGTTCCAACTTGTGGGCTCCCACATCTATAAACTCGCAATTTTCTTTAAATGCTTTTTTAATTTCTTCCTTATATAAAAACCCACCATGGTCTGAGCCAATTGCTATTTTCATATGTTTTCACCACCCAATTTATTCAATAATTTGTCTATATACTCATCTAAAACCAGTGCTGTAGAATAATACTCTGCTTCCCCCTTTCCGTATGGGTCCAGAATATCTTTTCCACCAACAATTTCACCAAACGTAAACACATTGGTTAAATCATTAAATCTATTCAAAATCGTTTGCTTTTGTTCCACAGTCATAGTTAAGCAATACCTATATTTTTTAATAATGTCATAGGTTAATTGCGTTGCTTTATGCCTTGGAATTTTCACATTCATTCGCTTTAATGTTTTTCGTGCATTTTCGTTTATATTTGTTTCTTTACCGACAAATAATCCCGCACTAGAAAAACTGAATTTAGTTAGCCCCCGCTCTCTTGCTCGTTGCTTTGCTATAGCACTTGCCATAGTGGACCTACAAGTATCGCCCGTACAAACAAAAAGTATGTTAATCATAAACTTACCTCTCACATTTAGATTAACATACTTATACTATTTTTGTCAAAGAAATTACAAGCGTTGCCATATTAGTTTTTGTCGATTAAGTCCACACTTTCATCAATTTTTTTTATGGCATTTTTCAATATTTTGTTATCTCTTTTTAAATACTCAATATCTTTTTTTTGCAATTCAATTAGATTTTCATAATCTTCAATCTTTTGATTTACATCTTGTATTGAATAACCAAATAAAACTCTTCTAAAAAACATAAACACACCCTTTTAATAGTAGTGTGTTTATATTTTTATAAATTATTCTCTATTTAGTGTATTTCCGCAATATGGGCAAGTTGCTTTGCCTTCTTCAAACTTAACCTTAGCGCCACAGTTTGGGCATTTATCACTTCTTATTCCTCGCTTTGGTGGCTTTTTACCTTTTGCTTCATTTATTTCGTGTTCACATAGTTTCACTTTAGGAGCCTTTTCTTGTAAAGCAATTTTAACACGTTCTTCTTCGCTTAAGATTGAATTTCCAACTATTTCATAGCCATCTAAGTATCCATTATTTATTAAAAAGTTAACATCTTTTTCAACTTCTTCTGTCTTTTTGTTAAAAAGTTCTTCTAGTTCGTAAATAGTTTTCACATTATCATCTAGTATTGCCTTTTGAACCTTTGCAATTGACGCATATTTTATAGACCTAATAATAAATGTTACAAACCCGTAAGTGGATATAAATATTAGCATAGACCAAATAAAACTACCGCCAATATCATCTCTTTTAATTCCAAACCACAAAAATACGAAACTTGCGACAAAGACTATAAATGATGCCACTGCAAGAAAAATCATAAATTTTCTTTCTTTAATTAACTTTTCCTTACTCATACCATTTCCCCTAGAATTTAATTATATTCTATCATACAATCGCCAAGTTGGCAATTATTTATCTAAACTATTTGAAATTTTTGTGAAAATTAATTTACAATCACCAATTTTAATGGTAATATATTATTATAATTTTAAGGGGTGGAAAATATGAATAATCTAACAAAATCATTAGTTTGTGCACTATCAACTACCGATATAATAGTTTTATCTGTTATTGGCGGATTGTTTGTTATAATGCTTATAGCCGGATTTATTAGACTAAGAAAAGCAAAAGCAGAGCGAGCAGAAATCGCCAGTCGTGAAGTTGACGATGTTACAATTAAGCACGGTGTTCGTTACACCGACGATATGACAATCGTAACCAAAGATGGCGATACAAATATCTCATACGGCAAAGGCGATTGCTTATTAAAACAAAACGAAACTTATGTGGCTACAAAAAATGGTTATGTTCATCCAGGCAAATACACAATACTTGCCACCAAAGATGACGAAAACGCATTTAACGTAAGAATTGGCACATACGTAAAAGAATATAAACATGGTCAAGAAATTGTGTTAACCGAAGGCGAAAAAATCACAGCCGTTAGCACTAATGTAATATTAAGATAATAGGAGATAATTATGGGATTCTTTTCTAAAAACCTTGCTTTAAAAATTATTGACTGGCAAGACAATTCAAAAAACCAAATCGTATACAAATATCCAATGGAAGGCAGAAAAATATTTTATGGCTCTAAACTAACCGTTCGTGAATCACAGGCTGCAGTATTTTTAAACAAAGGCGAAATTGCCGATGTATTTGAACCAGGTATGTACTCTCTTAAAACCAGTACCCTACCTATTCTATCTAGCCTACTTGGCTGGCCTTATGGCTTTAAGTCACCATTTATGGCTGATGTATTCTTTGTAAACACAAAGCAATTTACTAACCAAAAATGGGGCACCACAAATCCAATTACAATGCGAGATAAAGACTTTGGCACCATCCGTATTAGAGCGTTTGGAACATATGCATTTAAAGTTGTTAATCCAGGAACATTCCTAAAAGAATTATTTGGCACAAATAGTTCATTCACAACCGAAGATATTACAAACTATCTAAGAAGTATGCTAGTTGCTGGCATAAGCGATACTATCGCTGAAAGCAAAATTAGTGCACTAGACCTTGCCGGAAACCTTATGGAATTTGGCGAAATGGTTGTTAAAAACACAAGAACAATGTTTGATAACCTAGGTCTTGAAGTTACTAACTGTGTAGTAGAAAACATTTCATTCCCAGAAGCCGTAGAAAAAGCAATTGACACCAGAACTTCTCTTGGTGTTATTGGCGATCAAATGGATACTTACGTTAAATATCAAAGTGCAGAAGCTATTAGAGATGCTGCTAAAAACCCAGGAGTATCTGGTCTTGGAACTCAAATGGGCACCGGTATTGCTCTTGGCAATATGATGAAAGAAAGTTTTTCTACCCCTACCCCACAAAAAGCACAAGAACCAACCGACAAACCTGGCAAAAAATGCCCTAAGTGTGGCACCGAATGTAGACCATCTGCTAAATTCTGCAGAGAATGTGGCGAAAAATTCCCAGAAAAAACTGAAAGATTTTGTCCAGAGTGCGGAGCAAAAGTAAACGCAACCGCTAAGTTCTGTCCAGAATGTGGTTCTAAACTAAAGTAATTAAATAAGGAAGCCTAATTTAGGCTTCCTTTTGTTTTTAATATAATTATAAAAAATATTTTATTTTTCGCTTGACAAAACTCATTTTATGTATTAAACTAATAAAGTCTTTGGGGAGTATAACCCCAAGCAACCCCTTTGGAAGCTTAGCTCAGCTGGGAGAGCATCTGCCTTACAAGCAGGCGGTCGTAGGTTCGAGCCCTACAGTTTCCACCATATATATAAGGAAAGCGAATGCTTTCCTTATTTTTTTTGCAAAAATTATTATTTATCACTTTTGCAGTGCGTATTAAAGACTTAATTACCTAGACTAAAACACACTTTATAATTTTTGAATAAGGCTTGTTTGGTGGTTTTTACACATTCAACATTAAATTGAGTTACATTTTTCTTTTTACGCCTTTCTTGCAGCGTGTTTTTTCGTTTTCACAACTTAAGACCAATATATTAATTTTGTTAGCCCCTTATAATACACAATAATAAACCAATTAATCATATAAGTTTTCAATTAATAATTTAATAATTGTTGGCAAAACTCGGTTAGTTGTATTATAATAAGCATTGGAGGCAATTATGGAAATACTAAGAGTAATAAGCAACAACACCCTACGTCAAAACACTTATCTAATAACCACTAAAAATACCGCTATTTTAATAGATTGTGGAGCACCTCTAAGTTCCATTGCAAAAGAATACCAATATCACCACGAAGGGCGTAAATTGCCTAATATTGACGCTATATTTTTAACTCACACCCACTTTGACCATGAATTGTATCTAGGTGAACTAGACCGAGCATATAAGCCAGATATTTTCGTTAGGACTGGCTGTAAAGACTATATTCACGACCCAATGTATAATGTAAGTAATTTGTACGATTTAAACTTAACATTTAAGCCAACAAACGTTGTTGAATTAACCGCGGAACTACCAATTAAAATAAAAGACTTAATAATAACTCCTATATTCACACCGGGTCATAGCAAATGTTCTATAACCTATGTTATTGGCGACTGCGTGTTTACTGGCGACACCTTATTTTCTGGCGGAATTGGCAGAACCGACTTTATTGGCGGTGACGATAACGAGTTAAATTATTCTATTCAAAAAATTAAATCGATAAAACATTCTTTATATTATCCAGGACACGGCATCCCATTTAAATAAAAATTTAAATCAATTGTATTTTTTTGTAAATTTCTCTTGACAATACCCCCATTTTAGTTTATAATCAGCCTTGTGATTTAGTTCACTATTGTTGTGGCGACATAGCTCAGTTGGCTAGAGCACTCGGTTCATACCCGATAGGTCAAAGGTTCGAATCCTTTTGTCGCTACCACCAATTTAATATGGCCCCATGGTCAAGAGGTTAAGACATCGCCCTTTCACGGCGGTATCGTGGGTTCGATTCCCGCTGGGGTCACCAAGTAATCGAAAAGAAAGTCTTATGACTTTCTTTTTTGTTTACAATAAAATTGAATCTTATGGTTCAGTTATATTATTAGCAGACCACCAATATCATTAAAAAAAAGACCCAACAATTGTGTTAGGTCTTTTGTTGTTAAAACAATCCTTCTATTTTACCATCATTATCTATTGTCATATTTTGCCCGGCTGGGTTTTTGCCAAGAGCTGGCATAAGTAGCATATTACCACAAATAACAACTAAAAAGCCTGCCCCAGACCTAATTTCTATATCTTGCACATCAATTATAAAATCTTTAGGGCAACCAACAATAGTTTTATCTTGAGTTAAACTAAATTGCGTTTTTGCTATTATAATAGGCAACTTATCGTATCCTAGCCTATTAATTATTTCAATTTTTTCTTTAGCCTCGCTAGATAAATTAACACCCTTTCCTCCATATACTTTAGTTACTAGGTCTATAATCTTGTTTTCCACAGTATCTTCTAGAGAGTATGCAAATTTAAGGTCGCCTTTGTGTGTTTTGCAGATATTAATCACTTTGTCTGCAAGTTCTAACGCACCATCGCCACCCTTGCCCCAAACGTCATTTATGGTAACATCGCCAACAAGTTCTTTAGCCAAATTTATCTCCGCTAAAGTATCGGTATAATATTTATTTATGGTTACAACCACTGGCAAGTTGTACACATTTTCTATAACATTTTTATGGTGCAATAGGTTCCCAACTCCTGCCTTAATTGCTTCTAGGTTTTCATTGTTTAAATCTTTTTCATCCACACCGCCGTGTAATTTAAGTGCTTTAATTGTTGCAACTAAAACCACACAATCTGGCTTTAGCCCAGACACTCTGCACTTAAAGTCTATAAACTTTTCAGCACCAAGGTCTGCACCAAAACCAGCTTCAGTAATCACATAATTGGCTAAATTAGTTGCAAGCATAGTAGCCCTAACCGAGTTGCACCCGTGAGCGATATTTGCAAAAGGTCCACAATGCACAAGTGCTGGCGTTCCTGCCAAGGTCTGAACCAGGTTTGGATACAACGCATCTTTTAAAAGTATTGCCATTGCATCAACTATTTTAAAATCTCTTGCATATAATGGCTTTCCGTTTTTATCTAACGCAACCATAATGCTGCCAAGCCGTTCTTTTAAATCGGCTAAAGACTTTACCATACACATTATAGCCATAACTTCACTTGCCGATGTTATGGTAAATCTTTCTTTTCTGCCACTAAGCAAGGTAACTTCTCGCAATTCTCGTTCGTTTAAATCTAAGCATCTTCTAACAAACACTTTAGATGGGTCTACATTAAGTTCATTACCCTGAAAAATGTGATTATCCACCACCGAACACAACAAGTTATTTGCACTGGTTATTGCGTGGAAATCTCCATTAAAATGCAAGTTAATATCTTCCATTGGAATAATCTGGCTATATCCCCCACCAGTAGCACCACCCTTGGTTCCAAACACAGGTCCAAGAGATGGCTCCCTTAACGCCAAACATACTTTATGCTTTTTTGCAATTGCATCAGCAAGCCCAATAGAAACCGTCGTTTTACCAATGCCCGCCTTGGTTGGGTTTATCGCTGTTACTAAAATAAGTTTAGCCTTGCTATTATTGTTTTCAGGCTCTCGGGTTACTTTTGCCTTATAATTCCCGTATTTTATTAAATTATCTTCCGATAGACCAAGTTTTTTAGCAATATTTTCAATTTTTTGGGGCTTAACCGACCTAGCGATTTCAATGTCTTGCACTATAAATCTTCTCCTATCTTATCAGATTTCTCAGGCTTCAACGCACCCTTTTCTTCACGCTCTTTCATTTTCTTTTTATACTCGGCGACGTATTTTTCGTCTTCGTGATATATCTTTTTTAAGTGCAATTTTTTCAATATTAGCCATAACGTGCAACCAATGATAACACACCCCATTATTATAAGAGCAACCATTGCAGCCAGTTTACTATCAGCATTAAGCGAACACAATAAATTATCCATTGTTTTCTACTCCCGAAATTTTAATTACGCTTATTATATCATACATAAATTATTCCACCAAGCGAAATAATAAACCCATAAATTAAAAACAAAAAAATTTATGTTAAAAATATAATTAATTAAAAAATTTTTCTTGACAAACAAGATT
>ENA-ORNF01001268-ORNF01001268.1-human-gut-metagenome-genome-assembly--contig:-NODE-1268-length-22622-cov-5.205964_pt1 | contig 22622 bp, 18 predicted proteins | sample MGYA00242110_ERZ509012 | MGnify/ENA primary metagenome ERZ509012 (study PRJEB26280, sample SAMEA2338714) | human gut metagenome | biome: human gut; feature: human-associated habitat; material: faeces...
CATGGATTTGAAATGGTAAAAACATGTAAATAAACAATTTATACTAAATAATTAGGAGTAGTGCAAACAGTGTATTTTTACAAAATCATATTATTTATCATGCAAAATAAAAACTTTAATAAAATAGGAACGATGATAACTTAATGTCATAATATTGTCTTGCAAAGACAATTATCATTTTATATTCTAAATGCTTTTCTGTAATACAAAATGATTCCAATAAAAGCGATGAATATATTCGGAAGCCATGCGGCTAAAATCGGGATAATTGCACCTGATTGACCAAACGAAATTGAAAATGCTCTAATCAAATAGAAGAAGAAAATAATCAAAATACTGAACAAAAATCCTCTGTTATATCTAACTCGAGGGGGGGTAATAGCAAGCGGAACGCCCAAAAGCACGAGAACAACGCTTGTAAGAGGAAATGCAGTTTTGTCCCAAAGGCTTATGATACTCTCACGTCTGTCTTCTTCTGAAAGCGGTTGACCGTTAATGCTTGTCAAATTGTCGTTTTTAACCATTTTTAAAAGTTCAAAGAAATTGTGAGTACTTCCTTGATCGCCGGAAAGCAAAGATTTTTTAATCTCTGAACCAAAGTCGACGATTGTTTCTTCAAACCAAGAGGTGCTTAAATTTTTACCTTTGGTTGAAATTGTGTAGGCAGAAGCGTTTTTGAAGAGCCAACCTTTTTCAACTGCTGTGCCTTTTGTTGCTTGAACGATTTGGATTGTTTTTGGGGTAGAAACGTCCAAAATTGAAACGTTTTTAAATTCCTCGTCCTCACAATTTTCAACATAAAACATGCGTTTAAGTTCAATACCGTTTTGAAGTTCTTTAAGGGTGAAATTCTTCTTTCCGTTAGGGACGTGACGCTGTGTAATTGACCACATTGCAAGGTATCTCGACTGTTGTGTCGTTACGGGAACAATGGTTTCATTAATAAAAAATGTCACTAAAGTTGCCAGTGCAGCAAATACAAAAATCGGCTTTGCAATTCTGTTAACGCTTACGCCGCAAGCACGAAGGACTGTTAATTCTGAAGCAAGACACATTCTGTTTACAGTCATAACAGTTGCGAACAAAACGCTGATAGGGATTGACATAACAACGATTGCAGGCAAGTTTAGCAAAATAAGCATAAAAGCGACTTTTACGGGCATACCGTAATTTGAAATTTGCTTAATCAAAGTCGTAAAAGTATCCGAGGCAAAAATAATCGAGGTAAAAACGAGTATCCCGAAGATAAAAATCTCGGAAATTTGCCTTAACACATACTTATCCAAAATTGACAGTTTAAAAAATTTCATGCTTTAATTTTACCTCAAAAATAAAATTTATTCTTTAAACTCATCAATTTTTTTGTTAAGTTCGACCAAAGTTGGCTCGACATCGGCCTTTCCGGACATAATTTCCGCAAGTGCAGTATTTGTGAGCAAAATTATATTCTTTTTATTTCTTGAATTTTTTACTCCTTCTCCGATATTTTGAATTTGTTCTGCACTAATTTTTCTTGCAAGTTCCTCTTTTGTTGAGGATTTTTTGAAGTAACTATCAGCCAACGCCTCATTATTTACAGGCAAAACTGAGGTTAATTTTGCAAATTCGAGTTGATTATTTTTGTTAGTTAAAAATACAGCAAATTTAAGTGCAGCCTCTTTGTGCTTAGCTTTTGAAGGAATTATCAAATTCATAAGAGAAAAATCGTATTTGCCGGTAGAACCCACTATTTGCGGAGTTAAAGAGGTTGTTTCATAAATCGTCGGAGCATTTTCTTTAACAATATTCAAGAAATTTGCACCTGCTTGCAAAAATACAATCTGACCGGACATGTATTTTTCGAGTGCCTCTCTGTGGCTCTGCGTAAGGCTTTCTTTGGGAATCAAATTATTTTGATAAAGATTTTTGTAACGTTTAAAAATCCTAATCGCTTCAGTAGATTGCATGCCTCTATCTGGCGTAATTTCATATTTATTTAAGATTTTCAAAAGTGTATCATTCTCATTAATCGTTGGCATTTCGACGAAATATCCGGTCGATTTTTTAACTTTTTCAGCAAGTGCAAACATCTCGTCGTAAGTTTTCGGATAATTTGAAATTCCTGCTTTTTTAGCCAAATCATCGTTGACGAAGGTGATTGCAGAAGTTAAATAAAAAGGGATTGCAAAAAATTTTCCGTTATAAGAAAGTGACGGATACATTGCCTGAGGATAATCAGCCATGTATTCTTTAGGGATTTCGTAGAGTGCATTTTTCTGAGCAGCCATAGCCGAAAAATCAGGAGTTAAATTAATCAAGTCAGGCGGATTATCAGTCAAAAGTGCCGCAAGAGTTCGTTTTTCGCCCTCTGAATAGGGTACATCAACCCATTTAATTTTTATATCAGGATTTTGGCGTTCAAATTCACTGATGACGCCATTTACATACTTGTCAAAAGTGCCTAATTGTAAAGTCCAAAAAACAAGTTCATTTTCGTCAGATTTTTTGCCCTTGAAAGCAAAAAACGATACTATAACTAGAATTACAACTATTGCAGAAATTATTTTTTTCATTTTGCCACACTTTGTCATGTATATATTATAATGTTATTATACAGGAAATTTTGCGAATGGATTTATTTGATAATTTAAAAGAAACAAATAAACAAGTGCCGTTGGCGGAGATATTACGTCCGAAAACTTTAGATGAGTATTTGGGGCAAACTAACGTTATGTCTGAAAATTCGGCACTTTTTGGATTATTAAATTCGGGCAGACTTTTTTCCGTATTATTTTGGGGTCCTCCAGGGTGCGGAAAGACCACTCTTGCAAGATTATTAGCCGATAAAGTTAATGCAGATTTTATCGAACTTTCTGCTGTCACATCAGGGGTAAAGGACATCAAAGACGTTGTCACAAAGGCAAACGAGAACTTGCTTTGCGGCAAAAAAACCATTTTGTTTTTGGACGAAATTCACAGATATTCAAAAACTCAACAAGATGCACTTTTGCCACACGTTGAAAATGGTACGTTTTATTTAATGGGGTCAACAACCGAAAATCCTTCATTTCAGGTAATTCCGGCACTTTTGTCTCGAGTTCGGGTAATGAGATTGTCGGCACTTGATGATGAAAACATCGAAAGCATTATCGCAAAAGGATTTCACTATCTTAAAGAAAATTATTCTGATGCAAAAGTTCAGAGAAATATTATCGAAATGATAATCAACTTTGCCCGTGGAGATGCAAGAGCAGCTTTGAATTTGGTTGAGGATTTGTTTTTTGCCTCAGATATCAAAGACGGTGTGAGGATTTTGACCGCAAAAAGGCTCGAGGAACTTGCCCAAACAACACTGATAAAATACTCCCAAAACGACCACTATGATATGGCTTCCGCCTTCCAAAAAAGCCTTCGTGGCTCAGATAGAAATGCGGCAATTTATTGGCTTGCAAAAATGATTACCGCAGGAGAAGACCCGAGATTTATTGCAAGGAGATTGATTGTTTGTGCATCAGAAGATGTTGGAAACGCAGACCCCAACGCACTTACTGTTGCGATGAACGCTCACCGTGCAGCGGAACTTTTGGGTATGCCAGAAGCAAGAATTCCACTTGCACAAGCGGTTGAATATGTTGCATCAGCACCGAAATCAAACCGTGCTATTTGTGCTATTGACGAGGCTATTGCGGATATTATGACTGGAAAAAATTATCCACCGCCGATGCATCTTCGAGATTCTCATTATAAAGATGCATCAAAATACGGATTTGGCAAAGGTTACGTCTACACGCACGATAACCCTGATTTTGAGCAACAATTTATGCCCGATGAATTAAAAGATAAAAAATATTTTAAGGATTAATTATCCTAACGAAACGACTTTTCGGTCACTATCACCTTGAAGTTCGTTTCTTACCATCATTAGGGCTTTTTCGTTAATTTCTATATTATGAGATTTTTGAGGCTTGTCATTGCCTGTTATGATGTTATATTCACGGTCAACATTGGCTCGCCCATGGTCACTGAAAATGTCGTAAGAGCCATTATCATTCATTGACAGACTATTAAAGGCATTAGCCGAAGTGGCTAGTAAGTTGCAGGCGTTTTTGCCAAAAATCGACTTGTCGGCTCGAGCCTGTGCCGTCGAAGTTAACGATCCGAACTTTCCTAATTTTGCCTGATTAATTTTTAATGCCATGCGACATTTTCTCCAAAATCTTCTCTATATTTATAATAAGTATTTTCTCTCAAAAAAATTGCCTAAAAAATTTCCCAATTCCAATAATTTTAATATTTTTGGCATGCCATAACGCTCTTTTTCCTTGATTAAGTTATATTTTTATAATACCCTTGTTGATATATAGGAGAAAAAATATGTTAAGAGCAGGAATTGTCGGATTACCGAACGTTGGAAAATCAACATTGTTTAACGCACTTACGAGTGCAAAAAATGCACAAAGTGCAAATTATCCTTTTTGTACAATCGAGCCAAACGTTGGTGTAGTAGGCGTTCCTGACGAAAGACTGTATAAACTTGAACCTCTCGTTCATGCCGCAAAAGTTGTTCCGACAGCAATCGAATTTGTGGACATCGCAGGTCTTGTTAAAGGGGCAAGTAAGGGCGAAGGTTTAGGCAATCAATTCCTCGCAAACATCAGAGAAACAGATACTATCGTTCAAGTTGTAAGATGTTTTGACGATCCAAATACAATCCACGTTGCTGGCCGTGTCAATCCGATTGACGATATCGAAACAATCAACACTGAACTTGCACTTGCTGATATGGCTTCTCTTGAAAAAAGAATGGCTAAGACCGGAAAGGTTGCAAACTCAGGCGACAAGGCTGCTAAAGTCGAAATGAAGGTTATGCAAACCTTGTACGACAAACTTCAAGAAGCATCTTTCATCAACGTTGACGAACTTTTTGACGACGAAGATGAACTCAAAATCGCAAAACAATCACAATTAATGAGCATTAAGCCTGTTATTTATGCCGCAAACGTTTCTGAAACGGACGTTGTAAACGGAAATGAATATACAAAATTGGTAGACGAATACGCTAAGGCTCACGGTGCTGAAATGGTTATTATTTCTGCAAAAATTGAAGAAGAACTTGCCGATTTGTCAAAAGAAGAAGCAAAAGAATACCTTGAAGAACTTGGTATCACAAGTTCTGGTATCGAAAAAATGATTCAGTCAGTTTATCACTTGCTCAATTTGAGAACTTACATCACGGCTGGCGAAATCGAAGTTAAGGCTTGGACAATTACGGCAGGCACAAAAGCACCCCAAGCAGCAGGCGTTATCCACACAGACTTTGAAAAAGGCTTCATTAGAGCAGAAGTTATCTCATACGAGGACTTCTTGGCTTGCAACGGCTCATACGCAATGGCAAAAGAAAAAGGTGTTATGAGGCTCGAAGGTAAAGACTACGTCGTTCAAGACGGCGATATTATGCACTTTAGATTTGCAACTTAATCGGATAAATCGATGGATAAACCAAAAATTTTAATAATTAGAAGAAGTGCACTTGGAGACACAATCCACACTCTTCCGCTTGCAAAAAGTTTAAGGGAAAAATTCCCAAACGCACAAATAGATTGGATTGTAGAGGATAAAGCCGAAAAATTTATCACAAATAATCCTCTGCTCAACAAAGTCTATGTTATCCACAAGAAAACGGGCGGTTTTGCTGAGTTTAAACAAATTATAAAACAAATTCGTGCCCAAAAATATGACATCGCAATTGATACCCAGCAACTTTTGAAAAGTGGGGTAATTCTCGGGCTTTCTGGTGCAAAAAGAAAAATAACTCTCTCTGACGGACGGGAATTTTCTTGGATTTTTGCAAACGAAATCATCAAAACAAATCGAAAACAGTTCGATATCAATTACCACGTCGTAAAACGCAATCTCGAAATCGCCAAATATCTTGGTGCTGACGAGGAAAAAATTGAATTCACTTTGCCAAATACGTCCGAAAATGACAAAAACAAAGCAAAAGATTTGCTGAATAAAATCGACCCAAATTTGAAATCGGTCATTATTTCGCCAGAAACCACATGGGATAACAAGCATTGGACAGTTGATGGCTGGCGAAAAGTTATCGAGAATTTGTCGGGCAAAGTTAATCTTGTTTATACAGGTACATCTGACGAAAATGGCTTGAGCGGAAAAATTTTGCAAGGTTTTGACGGAATTATCAATCTCAGCGGAAAAACTAACCTCTTCGAACTCGAAGAAGTTTTTAAACTTGCCAACTTGGTTATCTCTGTTGACTCCGGAAGTGCCCATGTTGCTTGGGCAACGGGAGTTCCTGCAATTATTACGTTGTTTTTTGCAACCTCTTCAAAACGCACAGCACCGTTTGGCGAAAAATATTTTTCAATTCAGGCTGAAACGCCCTGTTCACCTTGTATGAAGAGAAAATGCAAAAACAAAATCATAAATGAATGTGTACCCACAATTTCTCCCGAAAAAGTCACTGAAGCCGTTTATAAAATTTTAAAATTGAATTAAAATCTTGGAAAGCCTTTAGGCGAAGAATCTTTGTAAAAACGATAATAAATTTATCTGCGATTTTTCACTACGCCGGCATGACTTCAATAAAATTAAAATTCTGGTCGACTAAAGTCGCCCCAACTTCTGAACTGGACGAAGTTCTTGCATCAATGTAAACACCAAAAATATCAATGCTAACACAAACAGAGCAAGACGAAGTCCACAAAAAAAAAGCCCTCGTATGAGGGCAAAGAGATTTTAGAGAGAGAGAGTTTCGGCTTACGCCGAAGAGATAGATAGTTTACATCTTGTGTAAATTTGTCTCGATAAAAATCATATCGCAAACAAATTAATTATTACTAAGCACGAGTTTAAACGTTGCAAGTTTCTTTATCGACAACATTTTATTCTCGATTTTTTGGGCTTTCGAGATATTCATAATTCTAACGATTCTCTCGATTTCTTGGCGATTCTTTCTTGTCGACAAATCATATACGTTCTTTTCAGGATCTGCAATAACACCCATAATCGTCATTAATTGAGTTTCGTTCATATTAAAATACCTCTATCTCTTAGTTATAATCTCTACTCTTATATAAAGTATTTGTTCACTAAATTATTGCTTTTTTGGTTTTGATTATGTTAATATTTGTTTACAAATATATATTTGCCATTTACTACAATTTTCGAAAGGTAGGCATAGCGTGATAGTTGACGATTTAAAAAATTTTGAAAAATATATAAACTTAAACAAAAAATTCGAAATTATTTCAAATTTTTTGAAAAATAATGACTTGAAAAACATGAAACAAGGAAGTTATGAAATTGACGGAAGAGATATTTACGTCAACATTGATGAGTACAAAACCAAGGATATGACTGCTTCTGTGCCAGAAGCACACAGAAATTATTTAGACATACAAATTGTTATTAATGGACATGAAAAAATCGGTTATGCAAATCTCGAAACTGCAACAACGGTCACTCCGTACGACGAAAATCGTGATATAGAATTTTTGAGTGCGGAATGTGAATACATTAAGGCATTTGACGGAAGATTTTTCATCTTTTTCCCTCAAGATTTACACCACCCGTGCATTACAGATGGTGAACAATCTGATATAAAAAAAGCAGTTTTCAAAGTAAAATTATAAAAAAAAGAGCGATTTCTCGCTCTGCTGTCTGGAATTAAGAATAGTTGGAAGTATGAAAAAGATACTATAACTATAAACTCATATAATTTATATAACAATTAGTCAGTCGGGTAATATTGACGTACAAACAGAATACTTAACAGGGTATAAAGTTTTTTATATTGTTCTTTCAGTTGAATTTTTAATAACATTATATAAAGTAGCAATTTTTTCAAATGCGACATTTTTATTATTCCTTTTTAAAAATTACAGTAGATGAACAGCAAATACCTATACAACTCCATTGAAATAAGAAATTTTAATGCTATTAAATTTTTTTAATTGCGGTCATTACAATGACACTATGATGTCATTCTGAGGGCATCGCCTGAAAAATCTTAAAAAAAGAAATAAAAAAAAGAGGTCGAAAACCTCTTTCTCTTTAATGGTGGGCGATGCGGGACTCGAACCCACGACCCCCACAATGTCAATGTGATGCGCTACCATCTGCGCTAACCGCCCATTAATTATTTAACTGTCCCTTCGGGATGATGCGCTACCACCTCTCGAAAAAACATTCACAGGATGTTTTTTCTCGGCAGAGTGCTAACCGCCCATTAATATTTGATTTCTCGACAAATGCCGTTAATCAAACTGTTTGCTTTCCACTCCCAAAATCAGCCATATCCGCCCAATTTTTGGTATTAAAAAAGAGTCCTAAGACTCTCCTTTAAAAAGTGGCTCCTCGAGTGGGACTCGAACCTACAACCCTTCGGTTAACAGCCGAATGCTCTGCCATTGAGCTATCGAGGAATGCTCACTTCTCTATTATAAACATGAAAAAAATAAAATGCAAATACTTTTTTGCAATATTTTCTTTTTTGTAAATTTTTCGAAATAGTAACTCTATTTTTCGCCTCGAAAACCCTTTGTAGTCGCTATACTTCGCCCAATCGAAGTAATCTTCGCTTCAACACATTTACGGCATTTTTCTGCCTCATCATTAAGACAAATTTTTCCAGGGTAAAGTTGATATTTGTCCCGATAAAAAGTGTCGTTAACGTTTGGCATAACAACGTTTGCTCCAGATTGCAAAGCAATAATTCGTCCTTTCGGATTTAAAGTTTCCATTGCAGTTGTAGCAGGAATATTCGCCGAAGGAAGTAACAATCTCGCCAGAGCCATGACCTTTAAAGCCTTTTCAAAAGTTCCACCAACATCGTCCTTGAGTGGGGTTTGGGGGTGAGGGATAAATGGACCTAATCCAACCATGTCCGCATCAATTTCTTGGAAAAACAACAAATCTTCGGCAATATTTTCATTCGTTTGGTGCGGCAATCCAATCAAATCACCCGTTCCCGTCTCAAAACCGATTTTTTTTAAAAAATGAATACATGCTTTTCGTCTCGAAAGGCTCATATCAGGGTGAAGTTCGTTATAAATTCTATGACTTGTAGTTTCAATTCGGAGCAAATATCTATCAGCACCGGCTTCTTTTAACGCACGATATTCGTCCTCATTTTTTTCACCAATCGACAAGGTTACTGCAATATCAAGGGCTTTAATCTTTTTGACAATTTCGCAGAGCGTTTCTATCGAATATGTTTGAGTTTCTCCAGATTGAAGAACGACCGTTTTGAAGCCCAATGATGCCGCACGTTTTGCCGTTTCAAAAATATCCTCAGGTGTCATAGCATAACGTTCGACAAGTGAATTGTCTCGTCTGATTCCGCAATATTTACAATTTTGACCGCAAATATTCGAAAACTCAATCAATCCTCGCAAATGCACAGCATCGCCGACTCTGATTTTTCGAACATAATCCGCAGCCTTAAACAAATAGTCATTACAAGTTTCGTCCTGCAAAATATCAACAATCTCCGAATGAGAGAGTCTGTTTGTTTTAACCGCTTTATTAATAAGATTTTTCATAATTTTATTATTGCATAAAGTTTGTGATTTTTGCTATAATATTTTTAAATGTCAAAGAGGGTAATATTATGAAGTTTTTGCACGCAATGATTAGAGTAAGCGATTTGAATAAATCTCTTGAATTTTATAAAGAACTTTTAGGATTCGACATTGTAAAAGAACTTCGACTTGACGATTGCACTCTTTACTATTTGGGTTGCAAAGAAAGTGGCGATTTTCAAATTGAATTGACCGATAACGACGAAAAAGTTGATAACTATGAAAATGGTAATGCATTTGGCCATTTTGCTTTCGCTGCGGACGATTTAGAAAAAGTTGGTCAAAAAATGAAAAAATTGGGCATCGACTGGCTCTATGAACCTTATGAACTTGATAAAATCAATTCAAAAATTGCTTTCTTGAAAGACCCTGACGGCAACGAAATCGAACTTATACAACAAATGTAATTTTTTGTAAATTTTCGGTTACAAAATTCTTAAAAATAACAAAAAAAATTGTTTATGTAACTTCAAACAAACGTTGAACTTTAACCATGCGGAGTGTGTCAAATTGAAAATTAATTCGTCGAATATCAGCAATATTAATGGTTTTAAACAAATTAAAGAAGAAAAAGAGGTAAAATCGAAAGTTGGTGAAAATCGTCAACTTGCAAGTAAAGACGCCGCAAATTCAATGCGTGCTTATGTTTTATCGAAACAAAATATTTCTTTCGGTCGCAAAATTGAAGAGCATAGAAGTTGGGGTGCAACTGTACAGCAAACTAACAGTGACGGCTCACAAAACGTCGATTTTAAAGTTTGGGCACCAAAAGCAGCAAAAGTTTTAGTTGAAATTCGTGATCCGAAAGATAAAGTTTCATTGACAGACGATGAATTTAAGGCTGAACATTTGAAAGATAAATGGGCTGGTGATTGGCACATTGATGCAAAAACAGACGATGGCAAATCCACATTTGTCGAACTCCAACGTGGCAAAGATGGCGTATTTTCGGGCAATTCCGACATTCCATACTCAAACGGTATGTATAGATATGTTCTTCAAGATGCTGACGGTAACACGATTTCAAAGACCAAAGACCCAGTAGCAAAAGCTCAACCGCACATTTTCTCTTGGTCACAAGTTTACGATAACAAACAATACCAATGGACAGACCAAGATTGGGTCGCCGGTAAAAATTCCGCAAGGGTTTCGGATTTGGCACGTCAACCTCAAGATTTGCTAAGAAAATCAGGACTTTCTGCTACAGGTGCAGATGGCAAATCACTCCAAAAACCGTCAAACTTAATTGTCAGACAGGTTAACATTCCGACATTCACTAAAGAAGGTACTTTAGAGGCTGCAAAGGCTGAAATTGACAGAATTGCAGAGGACGGAATTTATAATGGTATTTTGTTAATGCCTATGGAAGGTACTTATGGCGAAAACTGGGGCTATGACGGCGTTGACAAGTATGCAGTTTCAAGAGGTGTCTCATCAGAAGAAGGAAAAGAAGATGCCACGGTTAGAAACGATTCTTTAAAAGATTTAATCAACTATGCACACTCAAAGAATTTAAACGTAGGTATGGATTGGGTTCCGAGCCACATTTTTAAATCAGGTCCGTCAGATGCAGATGCAAAAGAATTTGGTATAACAAATGGTGAAAAAATGTCAGGTAACAACCTTGCAGACCTTGCACCGTACGAAAAACCAGGTAAATGGGGAGGTAATCAATTTAACCTTGAAGATACAGACCAATCTGTACGCTCGAATGTTCGAGATTACGTTGTGAATATGCCTATGAACTGGGTTGACAATTATCACATCGACTTTTTGCGTGCTGACCAAACTCCTGAAATGGGTTCGAATTTCGCAATGAAACAGGTTGCACAAGAAGTTCGTTTCCATTTCCCACACACTGTTATTCACTGGGAAGACCATAGAACTCAAGATGGCCTGACGAGAAATTTGACAGAACAAGAATTGCCATACGGCGATGTGTCTAAGCACTTAGATGCTATTGCAAGAACAGATGCAAACAATGCTTCGCTTGAAAACATCGGCGGAAATGAGCATTGGGACTTCGCATTCTCACACGCAGTTGAAGCAGTAATGCTAGATAGAGAAGTTATGGGTTATTACCCGTCAATGCAAACTTTGGCTAATAATATCAAGGATATCGGCGGTACGAAATATTTCATGAGCCACGATGAAATCGGTAATGATTCAGGCTCAAGACTTATGACGAAAATTATTCATAAGGATTTGCAAGTTACAAACCACCTCGACGATAGAGCAGGCGAAACACCTGCGGCTAAGCACATTAGAAGTGTTGATACCGTAATGGAAATGTTTGAAGCACACGAATTTAATCGTGATAATTGGGATTCAGAATTTTCAAGAATTTGTAAAAAGAACGGTTTGAGCGGAATTTCAAAAGAACAAATGTCTGCTGAAATTGAGCATGCAAAAGATAAACACAAAGAAGCAATCGGATTGTTGTTTATGGTTCCAGGCTCAAAAATGATTTTTCAGGGCGATGCTTACGGTGAAATCAATCCGTTCAGATTTACTCGTGAACAGGCTGTTGATGAACCAAATATTGAAAAAGAAAAGGGTTATAACTTTGACCAATCGTTCGAAAAATCGAAAATCGACCCTGAAAACCACACGATAGAAGGTATTCATAAACTTTCTCAAGCAATGGCTGATTTGGTTAAGAGAAATCCCGCATTGCAAGATGTTCAAGGTATGGAATATCTCGATGCAATGACACCACTTGTTGATGAACAAAATAAGGTCATGGCGATTAAGAGATTTGACCTCGAGGGCAATGAAGTTGTTGCGCTTTATAACTTCGGTGATAGACCGCTTGAAAATTATGGATTGAATAACCCGATGGCAGTGCTGAATAATGGCGGCAACTGGAAAGAAACGATTAACTCGAATGATACGGAATTTGGCGGTACAGGGGCTTATCAAAACGACGGAACGTACTGTGCAAATTATGGAAACGTCAATTTGAATATTCCTGCAAACGGTTTTGTCATCTTGGAAAAAGTTGATGAAAATGGACAAGTACAAAAAGGTCAACCTAAATTTTCATAGAGTTAAATAAAAATTTTTATGGAATACCGCTTTTTTGAGAGCGGTATTTTTGATTGTTGAAGTAAATGGTGGCTTTCGTTTTGAGGGAGTCGTAGATTGAGTGTCGTGGAAGATTTTTTACAAAATGTAAAGTTAATAAAAATTTTTTAAAAAATATTGTTGCAAATTTTTTTTGCTTGTATTACTATTAAGTCACTAGCAAGGGGGATTAACTCAGTTGGTAGAGTGCCTGTTTTGCACGCAGGATGTCAGGAGTTCGAATCTCCTATCCTCCACCATTTTAAAAGAGACCAATAAGGTCTCTTTTTTTGTGTTTAATTCTTCGGTAAAAAAGTTCTAACTTTGTTCCGTTGCTACCTGCTGTATTGGAAAGCATGATTTGGTTTGTACGGGTAATGTGATTTATTTGGGAAAACTTGCTCTGTGAGGGCATTTCAGAGGTCGGAAAAATCATTTTAACCGTACATCAAACTGAGCCAAAACGTGCTTTCTCTAAGATGTACGGGTAAAACGATTTAATTGAGCAACGCATTGTTATTAGTGGATTTCAAGGATATATTTACGTTGTACGGATAAAGTGAGCTAAAAAGGAAAAGCCCAATTTGAAATTTTAAAAAAATCTAACACTTAGTTTGATATTTACGACCTATTTTATTCTAATTGATTCAGAAACGACACAAAGCTCGGAATTGGTGTTCCAATTCTTTTAATTCAGAGGTAATGTGTCACTACCATGAATAAAAATGAATAATTACATATATCAAAATTTTTATAGATAAATAAAAATCATCTCACACTCATTCCCTCATCAAGATATTTAATAAGCGGATAAATGAAAAATTCAATAATTCTTCTCTTTCCGACATTGACTTCCGCCGTTAATGTCATACCTGTCCTTATGTTTTCATCTTTACCCTCAACTTTTAGTGTCTTAGTCAAAGGTTCAACATAAATTTCATAAACAGGTCCTAAATTCTCATCTTGAATACTGTTTTTTGAAATCGTCAACACCCGTCCGTCAATCATTCCGTACTTTTGGAAGTTAAAAGTATCAATCTTTACGCTCACAGGCATTCCCTCTTTGACAAATCCGATGTCTTGATTTAAAACAGTTGCCTTTATCAATAATGGCATATCAGCAGGTGTCATCGCTATCAACTCTTGTGCAGGAGTTACAACTCCGCCGAGCGTATGAATAAACAACTTATCGATATATCCGTCACAAGGTGCTACAAGCGTTTGTTTCGTATTTTTGAAACTTATCTCATCTGCAGATGCCTGAAGTTCATTCATCTTCTTCGTTTTATCCGAAATTTGTTGTGCGTTTTTCATCTTGTAATCCGAATAAATATTCGCCTTTTCTCTCAAAATCTTTATTCTTTGACTGTTTAATTCCGAAATTTTATAACCTAACTTAAAAACCTCTGTTTGATATGTTTTAACCTTGTTTTTTGCATCGATAATTTCATCTTTTGCAACAATATCAGCAACTTTTTGAAGTCTTGAAAGTCTGTCCCTTGAATCCCTCAAAAACTCCTCATTTGTCAGTTTTTCCGCTTTTGCACTCGAAAGTTCATCATTCACAGCAGAAAGTTCATTATCCTTGATTTGAAGTTGTGTTTCAAGAACTTGCTTATCCAAATCAAAAATTGTTCGTTGCAAATTAGCATCACCATCAGTATTTTCAGGTGAAAAATTTTGTCCCGTATGAACTGCCGTAAGTCTTTCAACCTCTAATTTCGTATTTGCAAGATTTTCTTTTACCGCTTCCATTGCAGGTTCTGTCGTTGCAGGATCAATATCAACCAAGGGTTCTCCCTGCTTTACAAAATCACCCTCTTTGACATGTATTGCACTAATAATACCTGTTTCGAGAGGTTGGATAATTTTCGCTTCACCTTGTGGAATTACAATTCCTCTTGCACTGACAACAATATCAACTTTTCCGATAATAAGCCATAACACCGTAAATGTAATAATTGCCGTAACTATCCAAAACGTCAACCTTCCAACCGGACTGACCGGTGCATCTTCAATTTCTGACAAAACAGGTTTGAATTCGTGTGCATCGTCCGTCTGAAAAATTTTTTTGACAAAATTATCACATTTTTCTTTTATTTCTTCTAAATCAATTTTAATCATTTTGAACCGCCAGACTGCAATGTTTGTGCCGAATACAACGAATAGTAGTATCCCCTTTTCGCAAGTAATTCTTCATGCGTTCCAGTTTCAACAATTTTACCCTTATCAAGGGCAACAATAATATCACATTTCTGCACTGTTGAAAGTCGATGAGCAATGATAAAGGTCGTTCTGTTTTGAGTGATTTTATCTAAATTATCTGTAATTACACGCTCTGTCTCATAGTCTAATGCAGATGTCGCTTCATCAAAAATTAAAATTTTCGGATTTGTAATCAATGCCCTTGCTATCGCAATCCGTTGTCTTTGCCCACCTGAAAGTGTTGAGCCACGCTCACCGACAATAGTTTCATAACCTTCGGGGAGTTGCGATATAAATTCATCCGCTCCCGCAATCTTAGAAGCTTGAATAATCGCTTCAATCGGTGCATTTTGCACAGGCATAGAAATATTTTCACGTATTGTTCCGCTAAAAAGATAACTTTCCTGCAAAACTACTCCGATATTCTGCCTTAACCAATAAGGGTTCATGTGTCGAATATCAATACCGTCAATATATACCGCTCCCTCGTTTATCAAATACAAACGCTGAATTAATTTTGTAATCGTACTCTTTCCGCTTCCGCTACGACCAATCAAGCCGACTTTTGTACCTGCTTTTATATCAAGCGAAAAATCTTCAAGTACGTTCGGTGTCGAAATGTTGTATTTAAACGAAACGTTATCAAATTTTATATCCCCGTTAATTTTTGGCAAAGTAATCGCCTTTGGCGAATGAAGTTCTATCGGATTATTCAAAATATCACCGAGTCTGTCAATACCCAAAAGTGCCTGTTGGAGTTCGTTCCAAAGATTTACCAATCTCAAAATCGGACCCGTAAACTGATTTGAAAACATTTGAAACGCTATTAATTGACCGATTGTAAGTTTATTTTCAATAACCAATTTAACTCCGACATACAAAATCGCAATAGTCATAAGCCTTTGCAGTGTTCCCGCAATAGCAGATGAGCAATTTCCCATATTCGAAAGTTGAAATCCAGACTTTACATAATTGCCAAGATAATCTTCCCAATGCTTTTGCATAGACCCTTCTATCGCAAGCGATTTAACTGTCTGCACACCCGTTACCGACTCGACAAGATATGAATTTGATTGTGCTCCCATTTGAAATTTATTCTCTAATCTCCGTCTTAGTTCTGGTGTGACAAGCAAATACAAAACTGCAATCATCGCAACAAAGCCAATTACAATCAACGTTAGTTTTATGCTGTAAAACAGCATCATAATTACAAAAACAAACGAAAAAAATACGTCTATAATAACACTAACCGATTTATTCGTAATAAAATCTCGAATTTGGTCAAGTTCTCGCACTCTTGCTATAATATTTCCGACTTTTCGACTCTCAAAATACGGAAATGGCAGAGCAAATAAATGTCTAAATAATTTCGCTCCCAATTTTGCATCAATTTTACTGACTGTATGCGTAAAAATATATTTTCTTGACAGGTTTAAAAGCAGTTCAAATACACAAACCGCAACGAATGCAAATGCCAAAACATTCAACGTTGTTATCGTCCGATGAACTATAACTTTATCCAAAATAACCTGTGTAAAAAGCGGTGTAATAAGCCCGAAAAGTTGCACTATAAACGAGCCAAGCAAAACTTCCCCTATGACTAATTTGTATGTCATAATTTCTTGGAAAAACCATTTGAAGCCAAATTTTATCTGGGAATTGAAAATTTTATGCGAAAGAACTATGAAATTGTTTCCGCAAAGACAAAATAATTCTTCAAAAGTTAACTCTGACGGTGCTTTTGCATTCGGCTCAAATACCAATACTTTTTTATCTTGCAAATTTACCTTTAACAAAACCGAATAACTTCTGTTATTATTAACGATTATCGCAGGTGTCGGATATTTTGAAACAAGGTCTTTAACGTCACAATTCATTTTAATTTTGACCTTAAAATCATTGTTTTTGATAATCCTTACAAGTTCTTCTTTTGAAAGTTCATCATTCGTAATTGCATATTCTTTTTGAATTTTTCTCAAATCGAGGTCAATTCTGTTGATTTTTGCAACTATATCAAATGAAATTAATCCTGACTGCATTATATATTTTCTCCGATATTATTTGCCAAAACATCAACCTTAAAGGCTGAAACATACTGATTTATATCCGTTTTTTCGATTTCAAAATATTTGTTTAAAAGGCTGATTTTTTGCTGAAGATATTTACTTCGGTCAATTAATTTTTGCTCATTTAACCTGTCGAACATTGAAATATTATCCTTTAACAATGTCTTCATCGTAATATTGTTTTCATGCAAAATATTTGAATAAACTGTATCATCTCGTGCCTTTTCATAATTGTATTTTACTTCGGCAACCTTTTTTTCTTTTTCTGTATATAACCTTGCTATTTCAAGTTTTATCCTATCTCTGTCACTTTTATTTTTGAAACCGTCAAAAATCGGTAATGATGCAATAATTCTGAATTTTAAACCACGCTGTCGAAAATTGTCATAAGAGTCAAAATAATTATTCGGGTCTGCTCCGTAAAGATAATAATTTGTCGTAAAGTTAAATGCAGGTAAATTTTGCTTTTTTGCAATTAACAATTCTTTTTGCTTCTTGAGAATTTCAGCATCATAAATTTTTGTTTCGGGTATGCTTTCAAGATTTAAATCAGGAATGTCCGTCTTTTCTTTCTCTTTGAAAACAAAATCTTTTAAAGTAGGATTTTCAGGTGGGTCTGTATTTGTCAAAAATGCTATATCTTTAATAGATTTCTCAAATTCTGCATTAACTTTCTCAAGTTCGTTTTTTGATTCATTCCACTTGATTTTTTCTTCAAGTACATCTGTCTGCGGAATTTTTCCAGCCAAATAAAGTCGTTCTTTATCCGTATAAAGTTCCCCCTCAAGAGCAACTATTTGTGTTAACAAATTTTGTTGTTTGGATAAAATAAGGGACTTTGCATAAGCCTCAACAACCGCAATTTCAGTATCTCGGATAATTTTATTATACTGTGCGATTTTTGAAACTTTGTCTGATTTTGCAATCTTTAATTTATCTCCTCTAATACCGAAATCAAAAAGATTGTACGTTAATCCGACAGATAATGAGTTTTGAAAAACACTGTTACCATAGAGAACTTCGTTTCCGATATATACCGTTTGATTATTGCCGTCAAGACTTTTCGTATATTCACTGTAAAAATATGTGCTGATTTTGGGATAATATTCAGATTTTGCACCTTGAATGGCTGTATCACTGATTTTTATGTCGGTTTGAGAGATTTTTACATCAAAAGAATTTTCAAGTGCTTTTTGCCTGACTGTTTCAAAATCAAGTTCGTCAGCATAAGCAGATGATACAGAAGATGCAAAAAATGTGAAAAATATCGTAACTATAAATCTTTTCATAACTCTCAAAATCTATTCTATTACGGCCATTCGGCTTTTGATTAAAAAATTATAAACTTTTTACAATATGTTTACATTTGTTCTTGAAATGTAAATCTATCGTAAAAATTTAACATTGGATACGATATATATGGTAGCATATACTAAATATACGAAATCCAAGTTTGTATTTATCATACTTTTTTGCATTTGTAAATTGCCGACCTCGGCAATTGTGTAAGTCAAAAGTATAACGTATAATAAGACAATATAAAACTTTAGGAAAAAATGCATTCTAATGGTTTTTTCTTGTAAAAAAACAGGGAGTATGAAATCGGTGACGGATTATATGGACAACAATTTTGACAAAAATCCAAATGATAAATCATCACAAAATAAAAGAGAAAATCGTTATAAAAAACAATTAAATATTAATTCCAATTCAAATAACTATGACTATGATAAAATTTATGAAGATATATATGAAAAATTAAAAATCAGTTATAAAGAAGACATAAGAAAAGGAATAGTTTTATTAAAAAAATTTGTAAAATTTTTAATAAAACTATTCCTTTTCTTCATTCTAATCAATATTGTTATTTTTTCCGTAACAATTTTTATCCAGTTAATTCAGAAAGAATATCCAAAACAAAAAGCAATTTTGGCAACAGCACGAAATATAACAATAATGTACATTATTCCTCTTTCAAATCATTATGGTCGTACATCAAAATATGTAAAACCTTTCTATTGCGTAAGAGATAATTTATATACAAAAGGTATGTCTATGCTACCGGAAAATAGTCCAGAGAGAGAAGTATGGTGGTGCAAAATAAGATTTATCGAGTTTGATGAAATTATATATAAAGAAATTATTAAAAGTTCTTATAGTAATGCATTTAAAGATTCTGATATAAAAGAATATAACAACTGGGCTAATGAGTTATATCAACATATTAAAATATTACAAAAGGCAGATATCTCTACAATAATATTCAAAAATGACATATTATTAATGTATAACAGTTTAATTCGTTCATACATATACTTCCAATCAACATTTAGTAGGCAGCAGCAAATGTTAGATCCATTTTATTTAAAATATATTCAGCCATATAGACCGGCAAAGTGCAAAAAATTGGAGGGAATAAAACTTCCTGAGCATTTAAAGCAACTTGATAATAAAGGAAGATGTAATCCCCCCGGACCAAAATATGACGCAATTAAATATAATATAGAACTATTAAATAGTTTTGATGAATTAAAAGCAAAGATAAAAAAAGGAAATTTAGCGGCGTATCAACTGTATGAGACGTTTCCAATTATTGATGAATATATATTTTACAAAAAAGCATATGAAAAGGTGTTAGATTATCAAGCAACATTTGATAAAATACGTTGTGATTCTCCAGAATTAAGAAAATTTATAGATTTAAAAATTAAAATAATAAATTATATGATAAATAATCCTAACCGTACTTTCCATCAAGACTTTGCTTATCAACTCAGTCTTAATCTTGACCCTTTTGATATACCGGAATCTTGCGTAGCAATAAATAATGAATACAAAAAGGAAAGAGATAAATTGCATAAATTCTATGACGATCGAAACGAAGAATATAAAAAAGAACAAGAAAGAAAATTAAGAAAAGAAAAAGAATTACTGATAAAAATAAATTAATTAGGAGAATATGAATAATGACAGAAAATACAAATGAACTTAATGACAATGTGTATTTAAGAACAGAAATTGAAGATTCTATTTATACTCAATCATCAAGCTTTGATGTTGATACAAAATACACAGATGAACTTTCAAATGATAAATTTGATGCATTATTTGCAGCTCTTAGCTATTTTATTAATGATCCCGTAGATTCTTTTATTGTTTCTAATTTGTCAAACATGGGTGTTTTTAACTTATCAATAGATAGAGATGCTGATAATCCGGAATTATTAATTGACTGTTCCAAATTGGCAACATCTGTTGTATTAACAACTTTGAGATTAACATTAACTAATTTGGTAACTGGTGGAAAATATGCCTTTGCACTTGCTAAAACAAATGTCTGTGCACAATTAGTCCAATTTTTCGTTGAAGACTATATTGCAGAAATGATTACTTATGGCATAATCAAAAATTTTTATCGACGATATATTAAAGGTTTTGATCAATATATTGAAGATGCAAAAGTAAGAGGATACATAAAAATTGATGCAAAAGATAAATCATTTGCTGACATTCGTAAATTTATATATTACACAGGAATATTAGAGGAAAGCAAAATTCACAATATCTACATTGAAAAAGATGGAGAAATATACAGTGTTCTAAGGAAAAGTAGTGATGATTATAAAAATATAATACAAGAATTAAATAGAAGAGGCTATTTTGATGAATATTTTACAGAAACTACAGATGATGTTTATTTTTCAAATCTTACAGAATATGACACCAAAAATTCTAATCAATACAGGCAAGATTTAAGAGAATTTATAGGTTATCAAGAACATTCTTATGCATACGAGGACTTTATTATTTTAAAAGATGGAGAATTTACATTTCCTTTCATTGGTAATGAACATAGTAATATAATATATGGAGATGACAAATCTCGGATTTTATATGGAGATTTAGGAGATGATCTAATATATGGAGGTAGTGGTAATGATGAAATATATGGCGATAAATCATTCACAAGTACAAATGCAGAAACAGTCTGTAGGTTGGGTTTTAACCCAACAACGTAACATCAACAACGTAAAAGTAGCATAAAATTTTAAAAAAGAGAACTACCCAGTTGGGGAATAGCCAAGTTCATAATAAATATTGTAATATCGAAAAATCGTATGAAAAAGATGCCCCGTGGCTTGCATCTAATGGCATAAGAATATGTAACATAATGCGATAATAACATTAACTATTATGATACATCTAATCGCAAATTAAAGGATTTTTATGAAAAACTATAACAAAAATGGGGAAAAATCAAAGACAACGTTACATTACAAATTATTGTTTTTAATTTTTTGTTTAATATTTGTAAGTACTTTATTCATATGCATAAAAAATACAAATTTTTATTTACCAAAATTATTCAATGATATACACTATAGAATAAAGTTAAAAGATAAATCTATATTTTATAATATGATTTACCCTCGTTATAACCATACTGCAACGAAATTAGACAATGGTAATATTATTTTTATTGGAGGGGGAAGCAATTTTTCCGAAATATATGACTCAAAAAATGGAGTATTCATAAAAGGTCCTAAATGCAAATACGATAGGTATATGCATAATACTGTCAAACTTCCTGACGGAAATTTGTTGATTTTTGGAGGTCATGACGAAACAAATCAAAATTCAAAAATCAAAGAAATTGAATTATACGATTGGAAAAAACAAAAATTTTCAGTCTTAATGGAACTAAACAGACAACTTTTTTGCCCAAAAAGTGCAATACTTAATAACGGTAACATACTTGTTATTTCTTCTAAAATATCAGGAGATGAAACTTTTTCTGGACTCCCTGAAATTATTAATTTAAAATCAAAAACAAGTCAGGTAATTACAAATTTTCCTGAAAATTTTTGTTCATATTTTGAGGAATCAATTATACCTATTAAGGTAGATAATAACATTATTTTTTATAAATTAAAAATGAATTCTGATACAAAAAATCTCATATGGGACGGTAAAAATTTTCAAAAAATCAATGGTCTTCGTTTTTTTGACAAAACTTGGAAAATTATACTGCCGATAGGAAATAATAAAATTTTCTATTCAAAATCTTTTTTTAAAAATAAAAATGCATACAACCAAGTAGGAATATTTGATTTAAAAACGAATATTAATAAAACATTATTAAATATTCAACGAAGCAGTGAATACAATAGTTTCATTCCTGCAAATATTACAGAAATTAAAAACTCAAATATTATTATAGCAGGAGGAAAAACTAATACACCCAAAAGCAAAACTAAATATTCACAGGATGTATACTTATATAACCAAAATAATGTTCGAAAAATTGGATTGCTATACAATAAAACCTTAATTAATTTTTCAATTTCTGATCTTGAGAATGGCAAACTTTTAATTTGTGGGGGTAGAACAGAAAATAATCAACACGGATTTAAGCAATATAAAGCAACAAATAAATGTCAAATTATGAGCTATATAGAGGAGTAATTTATGACAACAGATATTAATAAATATGTAAAGTATGCCTATTCCGCCACAGGCGTTAACTATATGGAAAAAGAAAAAAAAGAAAAAATTTTATTAAGCGAAGATAGCGTTCTAACTGAAATGGCAGATCCTGCAACAAGTTCTCTCGGTTATTTTTATGTTGATTCATCAACAGGTTTTAAAGTCCGTAGGTTGGGTTTTAACCCAACAACGTAACACTAACGAGTAACACCGA
>ENA-ORNF01001269-ORNF01001269.1-human-gut-metagenome-genome-assembly--contig:-NODE-1269-length-22617-cov-6.097287_pt1 | contig 22617 bp, 21 predicted proteins | sample MGYA00242110_ERZ509012 | MGnify/ENA primary metagenome ERZ509012 (study PRJEB26280, sample SAMEA2338714) | human gut metagenome | biome: human gut; feature: human-associated habitat; material: faeces...
TTTTTCAGACAGTATCTTGCGATGCGTGCAAAAATTAATGTCGGCGGTGTTGAAATCGGTGGACGCAAGATTCAGGTTATCGCAGGTCCGTGCTCCGTAGAAACGCAGGAGCAGGTTACGGACATTGCCAAGTCCATTAAGCTTGGCGGCGCCTCAATGCTTCGCGGTGGCGCCTTCAAGCCCCGCACATCGCCGTATTCCTTCCAAGGCTTGAAGGAGGTTGGCCTGGAATATTTAAAAGGTGCAAAAAAAGAAACAGGCCTGCCGATTGTAACAGAAATCATGTCACCGTATATGATTGAGCGTTTTGTAGAAGATGTAGATTTGATTCAGGTCGGCGCCCGCAACATGCAGAACTTTGAACTGCTGAAGGAATTGGGCAAAACCAATAAACCGATTCTTTTGAAACGTGGTTTGGCAGCAACAATTGAGGAATGGCTGATGGCAGCGGAATATATCATGAGCGAGGGCAACGAGAACGTTATCCTTTGCGAACGCGGTATCCGCACTTTTGAAACATATACGCGCAATACATTGGATGTAAGCGCAATCCCCGCTGTGAAAAAGCTCAGCCATCTGCCGGTAGTAGTTGACCCGAGTCATGCGGCAGGCCTGTGGTGGATGGTAGAGCCTTTGGCAAAGGCTGCGGTTGCAGTAGGTGCCGACGGACTGTTGATTGAAGTACACAACAATCCGGAAGCAGCGCTTTGCGACGGCGCACAGTCCTTAAGACCTGAACGCTTCGCCAGATTGATGGGCGAGCTGAAGGGTATTGCCAGAATTGTTGGCAGAGATATGTAAGTCAAGGCATTATCCCTTAGCAATATAAAAAAGCGTAAGGGTTTGTAATAACTCCTGATCTGGGAGTAGTATTGTAGCATTGTAGATTAGATTAAAGGAGAGATTTTATCATGATTATCGTATTCAAACAAAATGCAACTGTTGAGGAAAAAACTAAGCTGAAAAACCAATTAGAAAGCAAGGGCTTTCAGATTCATGCCAGTGATGGCGTAAATGCTTCACTGTTTGGTGTTGTTGGTGATACCAGCGCTTTGGATATCAACCTTTTACGTGTTGTTGAGGGTGTAGAAAAGGTAATGCGTGTGCAGGAGCCTTTCAAACGTGCGAACCGCATGTTCCATCCCGAGGACAGCATTATTGATGTTGCAGGCAGAAAATTCGGCGGCAAAAAGCTGCAGGTTATCGCAGGCCCCTGTTCCGTAGAAACCCAGGAGCAAGTTACGGAAATTGCCAAGGATGTTAAGGCTGCAGGCGCTACGCTGATGCGTGGCGGTGCCTTCAAGCCTCGTACTTCTCCGTACTCCTTCCAGGGCTTAAAGGAAAAAGGTCTGGATTTCCTGAAAAATGCCAGGGCTGCAACCGGCCTGCCGATTGTTACGGAAATCATGTCACCTTACATGGTGGAACGCTTTGTTGAAGACGTTGACCTGATTCAGGTCGGCGCCCGCAATATGCAGAACTTCGATCTGCTTAAGGAATTGGGCAAAACCAATAAGCCTATTCTGTTGAAGCGTGGTCTGGCGGCAACGATTGAGGAATGGCTGATGGCAGCGGAATACATTATGAGCGAAGGCAACGAAAATGTTATCCTTTGCGAACGCGGTATCCGTACCTTTGAAACCTATACTCGCAACACGCTTGATGTAAGTGCTATTCCTGCAGTAAAAAGACTCAGCCATCTGCCGGTAGTAGTTGACCCGAGTCATGCAGCAGGCATGTGGTGGATGGTAGAGCCTTTGGCTAAGGCAGCAGTTGCAGTCGGCGCAGACGGCCTTTTAATTGAAGTACATAATGATCCGGAAGCAGCATGGTGTGATGGTGCCCAATCCTTGAAACCGGACCGTTTTGCTAAGCTGATGGGTGACCTCAGAGGCATTGCGAACATTGTCGGCAGAGAGTTATAATAGTAATATGGCAGATTAGGAGTGATTTTTTTGGAAGCTGATTTTGGTGGCGAAAATAGAAGTACAAGGTGGCAGGAGCTCAGCTTTGCTATCGTTGGCTTGGGGCTAATTGGCGGCTCCTATGCCAAAGCATTGCGTAAACTGGGCGTTAAGCAGATTATCGGTATAGAGCGAGATGCAGCAACATTGCAGGAAGCAAAGCAGCAGGGGTTGGTTGATATTGGCATGACTGAGCCTGATAACCGACTTAAGGAGGCCAACGTAATCATCTGCGCTATTTATCCTGAAGCAATCGTGGGCTTTATAGCTGAAAACGTTGATTTCTTTAACGAAAGTGTTTTGCTGACTGATGTTGCAGGCATTAAAAACGATATGATCAGCAGAGGCCAGGAACTTTTAAAGGGTGGCATGGAATTTATTTCCGGCCATCCGATGGCCGGACGCCAGGGCAGCGGCTTGGGTATGAGCGATGCGCATATTTTTCAGAATGCGAACTACATCATCGTGCCGGAAAAGCATAACACACAGGCTGCTATCAGCTGGCTGGAGCAATTTGCTTTGGCTCTTGGTTGCAAGCATACGGTGCAGGTAACACCGGCGCAGCATGATGCAACGATTGCCTATACCAGCAATTTGCCGCATGTTACTGCGGTAGCGCTTATGGACAGCGCGTCCTTTGATGATAAGACTAAGTACTTCGTTGCCGGCAGCTTCCGAGATGGCACTCGTGTAGCAGATATCAATCCTGAATTATGGTGCAATTTATTCCTGGCCAACAGGGAAAAGGTTGCAGATGAAATAGACAGATATATGGAGCAGCTGGTGCTGTGGCGCGACGCTCTGCGCAGTGATGACGGCGAAAAGCTGAAGGAGCTGATGCGCAAGGCGGGAGCACGGAGAAGGGAGCTTTTTTAATGAAGAAAATTCATGTTGCATTAGGCGTTCATGCCTATGATATTGAAATAGCCGCCGGCCTGCTGCCGCAGGCCGGCTCTAAGGTTGCAGCGTTGCTGCCGAAGGCGCGCAAGGCTGCAATTATCAGCGATACAAATGTTGCACCGTTATATGCAGCAAAATTACAGGCTAGCCTCGAAGAGGCTGGCCTTGTTGTGCATAAGGTGGTAATTGAAGCCGGTGAGCAAAGCAAGAACATGCAGGTGCTCAGCGATGTATTGGAACAGCTTGCTGCAGCAGGGCTTACGCGCACTGACGTTGTGCTGACGCTTGGCGGCGGTGTTGTCGGTGATTTGGGCGGCTTTGCCGCTGCCAGCTTTATGCGTGGCATTGCCTTTGTGCAGATACCGACATCACTGCTGGCACAGATTGACAGCAGCGTGGGTGGTAAGGTAGCTGTAGATTTAAAGGCCGGAAAAAACCTTGCCGGTGCCTTTTATCAGCCGAAGGCTGTGTTTATTGATACAGACTTACTGGCAACGCTTTCTACCCGCTTTTTGCACGATGGCTTGGCAGAAGCGATTAAATACGGCTGCATTAAGGATGCAGCGCTTTTTGCAAAAATTGCCGGCTATGCTGATGATGCTGCGCTTTTGGCAGATATTGACAGTGTTGTTGCCACCTGCTGTGCAATAAAAGCACGCATTGTAGAGCAGGATGAATTTGATACAGGCCTGCGGATGCTGCTGAATTTCGGTCATACCTTGGGACATGCTGTAGAGCAGCACTTCGGCTACAGCTGCTTTACGCACGGCGAGGGCGTGGCTATTGGCATGTATCAGCTGACTAAGCGCACCGAAGAGCTGGGAATGACAGCCAAAGGCAGCGCCGAGCGTATTAAGAGCGTACTTGAAAAGTATAATTTGCCGTTGACTGCGGGCGTAGAAAAAGCGCAGCTGCTTGATACAATGGCAAGAGATAAGAAAAAGAACGGCAACAGCATTACCCTCATTATTTTGCAGCAGATAGGCGAGGGCGTACTGCAGAAAGTTGATTGGCAGGAAGTGCCAAAGTATTTGGGGTGAGGCTAAATGGAAAAGGTAAAAATTTATCCTGCAAAATTGGCAGGAACGGTGCAGGTGCCGTCATCTAAAAGTATGGGACACAGAGAAATCATTTGTGCAGGTCTTGCAGGCGGCACCAGCATTGTCGATAATATCAGCATGTCTCAGGATATTGAAGCAACGATGCGCGTTCTGCGTGCTATGAATGTGAGCGTGGACGAAATCCCCAGCATGATAGAGGGACGTAAGGCTTTGCAGATTACAGGCACAGGTCATCCGATTGCAGCGGCAGATAATGTTGACTGCGGTGAATCCGGTTCCACCTTACGCTTTTTTATTCCTTTGGGAGCAAATCTTGGCTGTCCGCTGACCTTTATCGGTCACGGCAAGCTGGTATCACGTCCTTTGCAGGCGTATTACGATATTCTTGATAAGCAGTTTGTGCAGTATTTTAATGATAATGGCAATCTGCCGTTGACAGTCAACGGTCATCTGATGCCGGGTAAATTTGAACTGCCGGGAGATGTAAGCAGTCAGTTTGTCAGCGGTCTGCTTTTTGCTTTGCCGTTATTAAAGGGTGATTCCGAAATTATCATTACTTCGCCGTTGGAATCCGCTTCTTATGTAGATATGACGCTGAACTGCCTGGCGAAGTACGGTGTTAAAATAGAAAATGTAGATGGCGCACACCGTCATTATCTCGTACCTGGCAAGCAGCGTTTTAAAGCGCAGGACAGCAAGGTTGAGGGCGACTGGTCGCAGGCAGCCTTTTGGACTGTCGGCGGTGCTTTGGGCGCAGGCATTACGGCAAGCGGTGTTGACTTTGCTTCTCTGCAGGGTGATAAGGCTGTGGTAGAAATTATGCAGCGCATGGGTGCTGATATTGCCCAAAATGCCGACAGCGTAACCGTAAACAGCAGTACAACGAAGGCAACGGTAATAGACGCTTCTAACTGTCCCGATATTATTCCTGTGCTTACCGTGCTGGCAGCAGTCAGCGAGGGAACGACGAAGATTATCAACGCGGGACGCCTGCGTATCAAGGAATGCGACAGACTGGCGGCTATGACGAGTGAATTAAACAAAATGGGTGCGGCAATTACGGAAGAACTGGAAGGTCTGACAATTACCGGCAAGCCTGAGGGTCTGCGCGGTGGTGTAGAGGCAGATGCCTGGAACGATCATCGTATTGCTATGAGCCTGGCAATTGCTGCGCAGTGCTGCGCCGAACCGATTACCTTAACCGGTGCAGGCAGTGTAAGCAAGTCTTACCCTGACTTCTGGCAGGATTACCAAAGCGTAGGCGGAAAAATTGAGGTGCTGGCATGAGCGGAATTTTTGGCATGAATATAAAAATGGCGATATACGGCGAATCGCACGGCAAATCCATCGGCGTAGTGCTGGATGGACTGCCGCCGGGACTGGCGCTTGATGAAGCAGCGATTGCTGCCGAAATGGCGCGTCGTGCTCCCGGACAGAATGCGTTGAGCACAGCACGCAAGGAAAGCGATATGGTAGAAATCCAAAGCGGCTTCTTCAATGGCTTTACGACAGGTACACCGCTGTGCGCACGTATCGTCAACAGCGACCAGCATTCCAAGGATTACAGCATTCTGGCAGATAAAATGCGCCCCGGTCATGCAGATTACGCAGGGCATGTACGTTATCAGGGCTTTAACGATTATCGCGGCGGCGGCCATTTTTCCGGTCGTCTGACGGCACCGCTTGTTTTTGCCGGTGCTGTGGCCAAGCAGGCGTTGGCGCAATATGGTATTATTGTCGGGTCGCATATTCTGCAGATTAACGATATCAAAGAAGAGCGCTTCAATCCAATGGGCGTAAGTGATGCAGAATTAGCTGAGCTGCATACGAAAAAGTTTGCTGTTATGGATGACGCTGTCGGCGAAAAAATGCAGGAGCGCATTTTGCAGGCTAAGAGCGAGCTTAACAGCGTAGGCGGTGTAATTGAAGCTATTGCACTGCATTTGCCAGCAGGTATCGGCGCACCGTATTTTGATTCCGTGGAAAGCATGCTGAGCCATGCGCTGTTTTCCGTGCCTGCTGTTAAAGGTGTAGAATTTGGCGATGGATTTGGCTTTGCCAGGCTGACGGGTGCTGAAGCAAATGATGCTTTGCATTACGTTGACGGCAAGGTGAAGGCAATGACGAACCACAACGGCGGCGTTACCGGCGGTATTACCAACGGTATGCCTTTTGTAGTGCGCGTGGCCATTAAGCCGACACCGTCGATTGCGCGCGAGCAGCAGACAGTGAGCCTTAAGGAGCAGGCTGATACAACGCTGGCTATTGTCGGCAGGCATGATCCCTGTATTGTACAGCGTGCTGTGCCTGTTATCGAAGCGGTGGTTGCGTGGACGCTGTGGGATTTACTTTTAGAAGCGAAGAAATGGGAGAAATAAAATGCAGGAGCTTGATTTAGAAAAAATCCGCCAAGAAATAGATAAGGTTGACCAGCAGCTGGCAGACGTATTGGAAAGCCGTTTGCACCTGGTAATGCAGGTGGCTGCCTATAAAAAATCCAAAGGACTGCCTGTTAAGGACAAAAACCGTGAAGCTAAGGTTATTGAAAAGGTTGCAGGCTTTTTGGAGAACAAGGAATATTCCGTGGCTGTGAAAAATATTATGCGCGGTATTATCGATCAGGCCTGTCTGCTGGAAGAAACTGCGCTGTCCGAAGCAAATGACAAAACCTATGAGGTTGCTTGCTTCGGTCCTGCAGGCTCCTTTACGCATCAGGCTTTGGAGGAATATTTTCATGGACGCCGCTACAATCGTCATCACTTCCAGACCTTTGAAGAGGTAATTTCCAGTATCAGCGACGGTACGATGGATTACGCTGTGCTGCCGATTGAAAATTCTTCGACCGGCGGTATTACCGAGGTATATGATTTACTGCGCCAGTACGATTGCAGTATCGTAGGCGAGCAGTGCGTAAAGATTGAGCAAAATCTGTTAGGCTGTGAGGGCGCTTCATTGAGTACGATTAAAACAGTGTATTCGCATCCGCAGGGCTTGAAGCAGTGCGCTGATTTCTTTCATGACTATCCGGATATAGAGCAGGTTCCTTATTTCAGTACATCCAAGAGTGCGGAGGAGGTTGCTGAAAAGCAGGATGTAAGCTTGGGTGCTATTGCCGGTAAGCAGGCAGCAGAGCTGTATAATTTGAAGGTTATTGCGCCGGCCATCAATAGCAACAGCAACAATTATACCCGCTTTGTTATTATCGCAAAAAAACCGGAAATCGTAGCGAACGCAAATAAGATTACGCTGATTGTTGCCGTGAAGCACGAAACTGGCTCGCTGTATAAGATGCTCGCCAGCTTCTACCATATGGGCCTGAATATGCTGAATCTGGAATCACGTCCGATTGTCGGCAAAACGTGGGAATACTTTTTCTACATCGATGTCACCGGTAATCTGGCGGATCCGTTAGTTATCGATGTGATGGAAGAAATAAAATCTAAGAGCACCTATTGCAAGGTTCTTGGCAATTATCGTGCTTACGAACGAAAGGAATAAACAGATGAAGCATTACGGACTTTTGGGCGGTAAGCTGGGACACAGCCTTTCACCGCAGATTCACGAGCTGTTTTTTAAATATACGGGTATTGAAGGCGATTATACGCTGCTGGAAACACCGCAGGAGGAATTGCCCAAACGTATGGAAGAGCTGCGTGCCAATTATGCGGGCAGCAATGTTACCATTCCGCATAAATTACATGTTATGCCGCTGTTGGACAGCATTACACGTGAAGCTAAGGCTATCGGCGCTGTAAATACGATTAAATTTGATGAAAACGGTGCCGAAGGCTACAATACCGATTACTTCGGCTTTGGCAGAATGCTGGAATACAATAATATTGATGTGCGCGCTAAGCGTGTTGCGGTGCTGGGTACCGGCGGCGCTGCGCGTGCGGTTGTCAAATATATGGTTGATAAGCGTGTCGGCAAGCTGTATCTTGTTACGCGTGACGTTGCCCATGTTGATAAGGATTTCCTTAAAATTGCGCCTAAGTGCAAGTTTATTGATTATGACGGCTTAGCAGCGCTGACCGGTGATGTGATTGTCAACTGCACGCCTGTGGGCATGTATCCCAAGGTTAATGCTGCACCGGTTACGCCTGAGGAAATCAGCAATTTTGATGCTGCTGTAGATTTGATTTATAATCCTAAGCAGACATTGTTCTTGAAGCAGGCTGCCGAGGCGAAGATGCAGACTGTCAATGGTTTGTTCATGCTTGTGGCGCAGGCTGTGGCTGCTCAGGAAATCTGGCAGGGCGGAAAATACGACAGCGAGCTTATCGTCAAAATCATGCAGGATTTGGAGCAGAATATATGAAAAATATCGTGCTGATTGGTATGCCGGGCTGCGGCAAAAGCACATTTGGCAAGCGCATGGCGAAACGTTTGCAGCTGCCGTTTTATGATGCTGATACTGTCCTCGAAGAGCGTGAGCAGCGTACAATCAAGGCTTTCTTTGCGGAAAGCGAGGATGCGTTCCGCGCAGCGGAAACGCGCACGCTGGCGTATCTGGCGGAATGTGACGGAGCTGTTATCGCTACCGGCGGAGGTGCCGTAAAGCGTGCGGAAAACATGGAGCTGCTAAAGCGCGGCGGTGTTGTGGTCTTTATCGACCGCAAACCGGAAAATATCATCGGATGTATTGCCGGTGATGCGCGTCCGTTGCTTGCTGCCGATAAGCAGAAGCTTTATACTTTATATAACGAGCGTATTGCGCTGTACCGCCGATATGCGGATTATACTATTGATAATAACGGCGATTTCGGCAGAGTTCTGCATGAGCTGATGAATATTGCCGCTAAGCTGGAGGGATAAAGATGCGTAAAATATTAGTTTTAAATGGTCCTAACATTAATATGCTGGGCATCCGTGAAAAAAATATCTATGGCCGTGATGATTATGACAGCTTGTGTGCTTACATCCGTTCTGCGGCCGACCGCCTTGGCGTAGAGGTGGAGCTGCTGCAGAGCAATTATGAGGGCGATATAGTTACCGCTATTCAGAATGCTTACGGTCATTTTGACGGCATTGTTATCAATCCGGCGGCGTTTACGCATTACAGCGTAGCAATTCTGGACGCATTGAAGGCAGTAAATATTCCTGCGATTGAGGTGCATATCAGCAACATCCATCAGCGTGAGGAGTTCCGCCATCATTCTGTAACGGTGGCAGGCTGCGTCGGACAAATCTGCGGCCTGGGATTTGCGGGCTATGCCTTGGCAATGGAAGCGCTGAGTGTGTATGAAGCAAAATAGTATATAATAATTTTGGTAAACAGTCTCTGAAGCTTTGCTTTCGGGGGCTGTTTTGTTATAATGATTATAGAGTAATATTTGCTGACAGAAGCAATTTTGGCAGTTAAATTTTTACAATAGTAAGATAACATTAAATTCGTTCTTGGAGGTGACATTATGGGTAAACGTGTAGTAATCGTCGGTGGGGTGGCCGCCGGTATGAAAACGGCGGCGCGCTTGCGCAGGCTGGATGCCGAAGCAGAGATTATCGTGCTGGAACGCGGACCGCAACTGAGCTACGGTGCCTGCGGCTTCCCGTATTTTATCAGCGGTGAGGTTAAGAGCATGGACAGCTTTGACCATACACCGCAGGGAGCCTTGCGCGACAGTGATTATTTTGCGGCCGTGAAGGGCATTGATGCCCGATGCGGCTGTAATGTGCAAAAAATAGACAGAGTGCAAAAATGCGTGCATTATATGGAAAAGGGAGAGCTGAAAAAGCTGTCTTATGACGTGCTGGTGTTGGCAACCGGCAGTACGCCGGTGAAGCTTCCCTTGCCTAATGCTGATGCCGCAGGCATTCACAGCTTCTGGTTTCCGTGGGATGTTGAAGCAGTAGATAAGGAAATTGCCGAAGGCGGCGTTAAGGATGTAGTTATCATCGGCGCAGGCTTTATCGGTCTGGAGCTGGCAGAAGCTTTTGTGCGCCGCGGTTTGCATACCAGCGTTTTGGAACAGCAGGACAGACTGCTGCCGCAGCTGCTTGATGAGGATATGGCAGCATTGCTGCTGCGTGATACGAAAAATCCGCTGCTCGATATTTATCTGGAGGAAAGAGCAGGTGCCTTTACCGTAGAAAACGGCAAAGTTAGCGGAGTGCAGACGGATAAACGCGTAATCCCGGCACAGTTGGTTATCGTTGCCGTCGGCGTGCGTCCAAACGTGGAGCTGGCGCGCGAGGCCGGCCTTGTTATAGGTCCGAGCGGCTGTATTGCGGTTAACGAATACCTGCAGACAAGCGATGATGCAATTTATGCCGGAGGTGACTGTGCGGAAAATACTCATCGTGTCAGCGGAGCCAAGGTGTTTGTGCCTATGGGGTCTACAGCCAACAAGCATGGCCGCGTAATTGCGGATAATATCTGCGGAGCGCGGAAGCAATATCCCGGTGTCCTGGGGACTGCCGCCTGTCGCTTCTTTGCGCAGGAAGCCGGGGCAACTGGTTTGAACGAGCGGACTGCGCGGCAGGCCGGTATTGATTTTGCAAGCGCAATTGTACCAGGCTCTGACCGTTTAGGCTATATGCCGGGAGTAGGGCGCATTGTGCTGAAGCTGTTGGCAGAAAAGAGCAGCGGACGCGTATTGGGTGCGCAGGCTGTCGGAGCGAGCGTAGCGAAGCGTATTGATACATTGGCGGCGGCAATTTCTTTAGGTGCAACGCTGGAGGATTTGTCCGGACTTGATCTGGCTTATGCTCCGCCGTTTAATACGCCGATTGAGAATATCGCAACGGCAGCTAATGTCCTGCAAAATAAACTTGACGGCCAGCTGCGCAGCATTAATCCTGTAGACTTTGAAAAGAATCGTACGCAGGAGAATTATTTATTCGTTGATGTACGCACGCCGGCAGAGGTAGCAGCTAAGCGTATTGCCGACATTCCGTCGAGAGTAAATCTGCCGCTTGATACCTTGCGTACAGCGGATATCAGCAAGATGGATAAAGAGCAGAAAATAGTTACAGCCTGCCAGATTGATTTGCGTGGCTACGAAGCGGAGGTTATTCTGCGCGCACGTGGCTTCCAGGATGTTTACAGCCTGGAGGGAGGTATGAGCGGTTGGCCGTATGCGACGGAAAGCGATAAAGACAAAAAGTGAGAATTTTAATATTGTTATGCAAGGAGGAGAAAAGCATGAGTGAATTTAGCGAAAAAATGGGCATGGCAGCAGGCAACAATTTTAAGAGCGGTTATAACTGCTGTGAAGCGATTGTGGAAACATTCCGCAAGGAGGCAGGCGTGAATATTGATGATAACGCTTTCCGTCTGTGCTCCGGGTTTGGCGGCGGCATTGGCCATGCGCGCGATTTGTGCGGAGCTATGGCAGGCTGTGTGATGGTCATCAGTACGTTGGCCGGCCGCAATCAGCCGAGCGATAAGCCTTTGGCGGAAATTTATCCGCTGACATTGGAATTTCATGAGCGCTTTGCTAAAGAATTCGGCTCCTGCGCTTGCGGTGATTTGATGCCCTACGAGTTTAATACGCGTGAGCATTTGAAAAATTGCCTGAAGCTGGTGAATAAGGTGGCTCAGCTGCTGGCTGTGTATCTGGAAGAAAAGGAACTGCTGAAGTAATATTGATAAGCTAAAAGGGACTGTCGCGTAAGTAAAACTTACTTGCGGTGACAGTCCCTTGGTTATTTTTTCTATGTGTGAGAATGCGTAAATACGCCAAAAGTAATAATAAAAAATTGCGGAACGCTTTTTGACGGCAAAAATAATTGGCTATCAAAACAAATTAATTGAAGTTTTTGCCGTCAACATGCTATACTATTCTTAGATACAACGTAACGGAGGTGAGATGATGAAGTATCTTTCAGTAGCTGAAACAGCGGAAAAGTGGCAGATATCCGAGCGCAGCGTGCGTAATTATTGCGCACAGGGACGTGTGCAGGGAGCAGAGCTGCATGGCAGAGTATGGAGTATTCCGGAAACGGCAGTAAAACCGGAGCGTGTTAATAAGATTAAGCAGAGCGAGCGTAGCTTGTTAAATGTTCTGCAGGAAGAAAAAGCAAGCAGATATGCAGGCGGCATCTATCATAAAACGCAAATTGAGTTGACCTATAACTCTAATCATATGGAAGGCAGCAGACTGACACATGAGCAGACGCGTTATATTTTTGAAACGAATACGATTGGTGTGGAAAATGAAGTTTTGAACGTGGATGATGTTATTGAAACTGCTAATCACTTTCGCTGTATTGATTTGCTTATAGATAAAGCAAAGACTGCTTTATCCGAAAAGCTGATAAAGGAATTGCACTTTATTTTGAAAACCGGCACGAGTGATGCGCGTAAGGATTGGTTTGCTGTCGGTGATTATAAAAAGCTTCCGAACGAGGTTGGCGGCAGAGATACAGCTTTGCCGGAAGAGGTTAGCGAGCAGATGCGAGCACTTTTGGCAAAATATAATGCGAAAAAGAGTAAGACGTTTAAAGATATTTTGGATTTTCATGTGTGTTTTGAAAGGATTCATCCGTTTCAGGATGGCAATGGACACGTTGGCAGGCTGATTATGTTTAAAGAGTGCCTGAAATATAATATTGTTCCGTTTATTATAGAGGATAATCTGAAAATGTTTTACTATCGAGGCTTAAAGGAGTGGGGTAAGGAAAATGTTTTTCTGATGGATACCTGCCTTGCTGCGCAGGATAGATATAAGGCATATCTTGATTATTTTAGGATTGCATATTGAGCAAGAGGCGAGGTGCAGCTATGTCAGCAGAGAAGAACTGGCAATTTGAGCTTGAAGAATATATCAAACAAGGCGAGAAGCGCATCATGGAATCCTTGCAGAAAAAGGACTATATCCGCAGAGTGAGCGGAAAGAGATATGGAAAATATAAAATTATGGATTTGAATAAGTAGTAAGAAAGAGGGACAAACAATGGCTGAAAAGAATAATGCCAACATTGGCTTTGAAAAACAAATTTGGGATGCTGCCTGTGTGTTATGGGGGCACATTCCTGCAGCTGAATATAGAAAGGTAATCATCGGATTGATTTTTCTTCGCTATATTTCCAGTGCATTTGAGAGAAAATATAACGAGCTTGTTGCAGAGGGTGAGGGCTTTGAAGAAGATCGTGACGAGTATTTGGGTGAGAATATTTTCTTTGTCCCGGAAAAAGCAAGATGGTCTACGGTTGCAGCTGCGGCTCACACTCCGGAAATTGGCACAGTCCTTGATGAAGCAATGAGAGAGATTGAAGCAGATAATAAATCTCTGAAAAATGTGCTTCCGAAGAATTACGCAAGCCCGGATTTGGACAAGCGAGTTTTAGGTGATGTCGTTGATCTGTTCACCAATATGGATATGTCTGATACCGAGGAAGGTAAGGATCTTCTGGGCAGAACTTACGAGTATTGTATCGCACAGTTCGCTGCTTACGAAGGTGTGAAGGGCGGCGAGTTCTACACACCGTCCAGTATTGTTAAGACAATCGTTGCCATCCTGAAGCCGTTCAATAATTGCCGTGTTTATGACCCGTGCTGCGGATCTGGCGGTATGTTTGTGCAGAGTGTGAAGTTTATTCAAGCACACAGTGGCAATCGTCAAAACATTTCTGTTTATGGTCAGGAATCCAATGCGGATACCTGGAAAATGGCGAAGATGAATATGGCGATTCGTGGCATTGATGCAAACTTCGGTCCGTATCAGGCTGATACGTTCTTTAATGACCTTCATGCCAATCTTCGTGCGGATTTCATTATGGCAAACCCGCCTTTTAATCTGTCTAACTGGGGACAGGACAAATTGCAGGATGATGTTCGCTGGAAGTACGGAACGCCGCCGCCCGGTAATGCCAACTACGCATGGATTCAGCACATGATTCACCACCTTGCACCGAATGGAAAGATTGGTTTGGTGCTTGCGAACGGCGCACTGTCTACGCAGTCCTCCGGTGAAGGTGAAATCAGAAAGAATATTATCAACGCCGATTTGGTGGAAGGCATCGTTGCCCTGCCTACGCAGCTGTTTTATAGCGTGACGATTCCTGTTACGCTCTGGTTCATTAGCAAAAACAAAAAGCAGAAAGGAAAAACGCTGTTTATTGATGCCCGCAAGATGGGCTATATGGTTGACCGCAAGCACAGAGACTTCACGGATGAAGATATTCAGAAACTGGCGGACACCTTTGAAGCATTCCAAAACGGCAATCTGGAAGATGTGAAGGGATTCTGTGCGGTAGCCGATTTGCAGACTATCGAAAAGCAAGACTACATTCTGACCCCTGGGCGCTATGTTGGCATTGAAGAACAGGAAGAAGATAGTGAACCGTTTGATGAAAAAATGGCTCGCCTGACTTCGGAGCTTTCTGATATGTTTGCCAAGTCTCATGAACTCGAAGCAGAAATCCGTAAGAAGCTGGGGGCAATTGGATATGAAATATAAGCTGTCTGAAATTGCGTTGTTTAATCCTACTGAATCCTTGAAAAAAGGAACGCTTGCCAAAAAAGTCGGTATGGATAAACTTCAATCATTTTGTCGTGATATTCCGGATTATGAAATTGCAGAATTCTCTGGTGGGATGAAATTTAGAAATGGCGATACAATAATGGCAAGAATTACGCCTTGCCTTGAAAATGGCAAAACGGCGAAAGTTAACATTCTGGATACAGAAGAAGTCGGTTTCGGTTCAACAGAATATATTGTTTTTCGTGCAATTGATGGCGTAACAGACGAAGATTATCTTTATTATCTTGTATGTAGCCCAATTGTTCGAGATATTGCAATCAAGTCGATGGTTGGCTCATCAGGCAGACAGCGTGTACAGACAGATGTAGTAAAAGGCATTGAGGTTGAACTGCCTACCCTTGATGAACAACGCAAAATTGGTTCGGTACTGAAAATCTTAGATGATAAGATTGCAGTTAATAATGAAATAAACGAAAATTTAGAGCAGCAAGCGCAAGCTATCTTTGCAAATGAGTTTTTAGCTCTTGAATCACTACCCGATGGCTGGAAACGAGGCAGTTTGATAGATATTGCAGACTACCTAAATGGTTTGGCTATGCAAAAATATCGTCCTGCCGCCGATGAAGTAGGCATCCCAGTTCTGAAGATTAAAGAACTGCGTCAAGGTTGTTGCGATGATACCAGCGAAGTGTGCTCCCCAAATATCAAGACAAATTACATCATTCATGATGGCGATGTTATTTTCTCTTGGTCTGGCAGTCTGTTAGTTGATTTTTGGTGTGGTGGTATTTGCGGATTAAACCAACATTTGTTCAAGGTCACATCAAGCGTGTATGACAAGTGGTTCTATTATGCTTGGACAAAACATCATCTTGAACGGTTTATAGCTGTGGCTGCCGATAAAGCAACAACAATGGGGCACATCAAGCGTGACGAACTTTCAAAAGCAGAGGTTCTTATCCCTAACAAGGCGGACTACAACCGAATCGGATCTTTACTTCACCCTATTTATGACTTAATCATCACGAATCGAATCGAAAGTAAAAAGCTTGCCGAAACCAGAGATACTCTACTCCCGAAACTTATGAGTGGCGAAATAGATATATCGGAGGTGGATTATGAATAAAAAAGACCTCTCCATACCTTTTAATGCACCGCTACACCTACAAGATACTGAATTACAAACCTATGGTTGCAGAGCCAATAATCCTGATATATGCGGAAATAATGGATTGCCGAATATCTGTGTTTTTTCCTCGGTAGATTGTAATTGCAAGAAGCCATCACGGGAATGGAAAAAACAATATAGCAAACTCAAAGGCTAAGCCGCTAAATTTTCGTTTTACGACCTACCCTATAACTCCTGCGAGTGGCAGGTGTTTATACTGAGGATTGCCACTCCATAGCCATTCCCTGATTATTAAAGGAGAACAGACTATGAATGATGAATTTGTAAATGATGTGCTGCGAGATATGTTGGCATATCTTGATAATGGACAGGCAGAGCAGCTGCGGCGAGTGCTGCAGCATAATCTTTCCGGATATGAGATTCAGCGAAAAACGGATAGTACAGCTGAGGATGTAAGTGTAGAAAATGCACGGTTGACAGGTGCGTTTCTTTCGGCAAAGCGAATAGAGGGATGTTCTGAAAAGTCACTATCCTACTACCGAAAGACAATCGAAACCATGTCTGAGAAGATAGGAAAAGGAATCACGCATATCACAATCAATGATCTGCGTTCCTATTTGACTGACTATCAGGCAGAACGAAAATCCAGCAAGGTGACAATTGACAACATCCGCAGAATCTTATCCAGCTTCTTTTCCTGGCTTGAAGATGAAGATTACATCTTGAAAAGTCCGGTACGCAGGATTCATAAGGTGAAAACAGCTGTGACCATCAAAGAAACCTATACAGACGAAGCACTGGAAACCATGCGTGACCATTGCGATTCTTTGCGTGATTTGGCTTTGATTGATATGCTGGCATCGACCGGAATGCGTGTTGGCGAATTGGTGCTTCTCAATCGGGATGACATAAACTTCGAGGAGCGAGAGTGCGTGGTGTTTGGTAAAGGCAGCAAGGAAAGAATGGTCTACTTTGATGCCAGAACCAAAATCCACCTTCAGAACTACCTTGCACAAAGAACGGACAGCAACAACGCTCTGTTTGTGTCGCTAAAAGCGCCATACGAAAGATTGCAGATTGGCGGTGTGGAATCAAGACTGCGTGAACTGGGCAAGCGGCTTTCGCTTCCGAGAGTGCATCCGCACAAATTCAGACGAACCCTCGCTACAATGGCGATTGACAAAGGAATGCCTGTGGAGCAGTTGCAACGGCTCTTAGGACATCAACGAATAGATACGACTTTGCAGTATGCAATGGTCAAACAGAGTAATGTGAAGATTGCTCACCGCAAATACATAGGTTAGGAGATAAGCGAAATGCGAATTTGCAAATTGTGTGAAATAGCAAAATTTAAAACTGGAAAACTTAATTCAAACGCATCTAAAAACGAAGGTAGATACCCTTTCTTCACTTGTGCGCCAGAACCTTTGAAAATCGATACATATGCTTTTGATACAAAAGCTATTATTCTTGCAGGAAATAATGCAGAAGGAAATTTCCATATACAATATTTCGAAGGGAAATTCAATGCATATCAAAGAACGTATGTAATTGAAACCATTGATGATACGATAGTAGATATTCGGTATCTTTTCTATGCATTAAAAATGTGCTTGAAACATTTTAAGTTAATCTCACAAGGTACAGCGACTAAGTTCCTTACCGCAAAAATATTAAATGCGTTTGAATTGCCTATTCCCGAAATAGATTTACAGCAAAAGCTGGTCAGTTTACTTGCTGCGATAGATGACAAAATAGAAGAAAACCAGAAGATAAACGAAAATTTAGGTGCTTAAATGTCAAGTTTAGAAATATCAATCTCTCCGGACATCAGCTTAGGTAGCAAAGAGTCTCTTAGTGCTATGAGCCTTTGCTTTTCAATCGAGTTGTTTAGTATCGACTGATACATTGGTTCTACAATTCTAATAAATGTATCGGTATCATTTGGGGACAATTTAAAAACCTGCTCCGTCTCAAAATCTTTTGTAATGATAGCATCAAAAACAGCTCCACTGGCTTTATGTTTCAATCTATCTATTGCTTTCAATGTGTAGAAATACACCAGAAGCTGATGGATACCTTTTCCGATAAGAGCATAGCAAGATTGATTCATTGCCATGGGAACACCTGCTATTCCTACTTTACCAACTGTACCTCTTGCGGTAACAAAAACCGTGTTTACCGGATATAGGCGACTGTTACAATGTAGCAGACCATCTTCCGTAATAGTCTTTTCGGTTGCAAGAGTATACGGGAAACCGACATCTTTGGGAGTAAAGAACGGAATGTTGCCATTCCAATAGGTGCTTTCACGAGTTTTTGGAGTTCCTCCACCAAGAACCTGAATCAAATCTGTAAAATCAATCTCAGTGTTAGATTGTTCATAGTAATTGCTAAATAAAGCAAGGGATTGATGCTCCAAATTTTCGTTTACCAGAAAATCGTTGCCGGTGAAGCGACCTAATATACAAAGAAAAACGCTATGATATAAAAATGGAGTAAGAATACCACAGAAAAGGAGCGATATTATGCCAGGATTATATACCGAAGCGGATTATGAAAACTCCGTAATCGAATTATTCCGGAACATGGGCTACAGTTACCTGTATGGCCCCGACATAGAGAGGGATTTTCACAATCCTCTGTATGAGGAAGAGCTTGTTGCTTCCCTAAATCGTTTGAACCGTTCTCTGCCGGAGGACGCTATTAGTGATGCACTTTTCAAGCTGCAGAACTTTGAAAACGGCGAACTGGTGCAGAAAAACACTGTCTTTATGGATTACCTGCAAAACGGCATTCCAGTGCGCTATTTTGAAAAAGGCGAGGAACGCTCCTCCATCGTCTATCTTGTTGACTATAAAAATCCCGACAATAACTCCTTTATTGTAGCAAATCAATGGACTTTTATCGAAAACAGCAACAAACGCCCGGATATTCTGCTTTTCCTGAACGGAATACCGGTTGTTATTGTGGAACTGAAATCTCCGTCCAGAGAAGAAACCGATGCTTCTGCTGCATATCGGCAGCTCCGCAACTACATGAAGGAAATTCCCTCCATGTTCATCTATAATGCCATCTGCGTTATGAGCGACCAGATGACCTCTAAAGCCGGTACAATTACTTCCGGCGAAGATCGCTTCATGGAATGGAAAACAGTCGATGGAAGCTATGAAAATACGCAGTACGCACAGTTTGATACCTTCTTTGAGGGAATGTTCCAAAAGGAACGCCTGCTTGACCTGATAAAGAACTTTATTTGCTTTTCCAACGAGGGTGTGAACTACTTTAAAATATTGGCTGGTTATCATCAGTATTTTGCTGTAAGAAAAGCAATCGAATCGACCAAACGAGCTACCGTTAGCGATGGTAAAGGCGGTGTGTTCTGGCATACGCAGGGCAGCGGCAAGTCGCTGTCGATGATATTCTATGCCCATCTGCTCCAAGAAGCCTTGGATAGCCCAACTATCGTTGTGCTGACCGACAGAAACGATTTGGACGATCAGCTTTTCGGACAGTTTGCAAAGTGCAAGGATTTCTTGCGTCAGGAACCGGTACACGCTACTTGTAGAAAACTGACAGAGACTTCGAGTAAAAATGATGTTGGATTAAAAGATTGGTTGGAAGGTAGACAAGCTAACGGTATTATCTTTACGACTATGCAGAAGTTTGAGGAATCTCACGAAGCTCTTTCTGAGCGCAGAAATATCATCGTTATGGCAGACGAAGCCCACCGTGGACAGTACGGCTTAACCGAAAAGATTAAGCTGACCAAGAATGAGGACGGTGAAGAAATCGCCAAGCGTGTTGTAGGTACTGCACGAATTATCCGAAACAGCCTGCCGAACGCTACATACATTGGTTTCACCGGAACCCCGATTTCCTCGAAAGACCGCAGCACCCGTGAAGTGTTCGGTGACTACATCGACATTTATGATATGACGCAGGCTGTTGAAGATGGCGCAACCCGCCCTGTTTATTACGAAAGCCGTGTCATTAAGCTTAAACTGGACGAAGCTACGCTGCGCATGATTGATACCGAGTATGAAATCATGGCGCACAATGCTGATCCGGAGGTTATTGAAAAGAGCAAGAAAACACTCGGACAGATGGAAGCCGTATTGGGCAACGACAACACCATCAACTCTCTCGTCTGCGATATTCTTGACCATTACGAGAATTACCGTGAAGGTCTGCTTACAGGCAAAGCGATGATCGTGGCATATTCCCGCCCGATTGCAATGAAGATTTATAAGCGGATTCTGGAGCTGCGCCCTGACTGGACGGAAAAAGTCGGTATTGTTATGACTGGCGGAAATAACGACCCTGAAGAATGGCATGATATTATCGGCAATAAGCGGCACAAGGACGAGCTGGCGAAAAAATTCAAGGACAACAACAGCCCGATGAAGATTGCCATTGTCGTTGATATGTGGCTGACCGGATTTGATGTTCCGTCTCTGGCTACTATGTATGTTTACAAGCCGATGAGCGGATACAATCTTATGCAGGCAATCGCCCGTGTCAATCGTGTGTTCCGTGACAAGGAAGGCGGTCTGGTAGTTGACTATGTAGGCATTGCTAACGCATTAAAACAGGCGATGAATGACTACACCACCCGTGATAAGAAAAACTATGGTGATACGGATGTTGCTAAGGTTGCTTATCCGAAGTTTATTGAAAAGCTCGGTGTTTGCCGTGACATGTTCCATGGATTTGACTACACCAAGTTCACGACCGGAACAGATTTAGAAAGAGCAAAGACCATCAGCGGTGCGGTAAACTATATCATCGCCCGCGAAAAGGACAAAGAAAAAGATACATTTATCAAGGAAGCACTTATGCTTCACCAGGCTCTTTCTCTTTGTTCTTCCATGGTGTGCGAAGCTGACCGCTTTGAAGCTGCGTTCTTTGAATCGGTGCGTGTTCTGGTGCTGCGACTGACCAATGCGGGAACCGGCAAGAAAATCTCTCTGCCTGAAATGAACGCTCGTATCAATGAGCTTTTGAAGCAGAGCATCAAGAGCGAGGGCGTTATTAACCTGTTCTCTGATATGCAAGAGGAATTCTCCTTGTTTGATCCGAAGTTCCTTGAGGAAATCAGCAAAATGAAGGAGAAGAATCTGGCAATTGAGCTGCTGAAAAAACTGATAGCGGAACAGGTATCTGTTTATAGAAGAACGAATGTGGTTAAGTCTGAAAAGTTCAGCGAAATCATGCAGCGAGCAATCAATGCATATCTGAATGGTATGCTCACCAATGAAGAAGTCATCGCAGAAATGCTGAAACTTGCTAAGCAGCTGGCTGAAGCCCACAAAGAGGGCGAACAGCTCGGCCTTACAGCCGATGAATTGGCATTCTACGATGCACTTACAAAACCGCAAGCAATCAAGGACTTTTACAAAAATGAAGAACTGATTGCGATTACCAAGGAATTGGCGGATACACTTCGTAGAAATAAAACGATTGACTGGCAGCGCAAAGAATCTGCCCGTGCCAAAATGCGTACCCTTATTAAGCGCCTGTTGAAAAAACATAAATACCCACCGGAAGGGATGGCGGATGCTGTTCAGACCGTAATGACGCAGTGCGAGCTTTGGACGGATAATAATGATATGATGAGTGATAAGGTAGTCTCCTTTCAGGAACATAAGGCGTATATTTATGAGTCAAAAGCAACATACAGTATGGCTGCTGAAGAAACAGCTCCATATGGAACAAATAAGGACAAATGACGTGAAAAATATTTCATACTATAGCATCTTATATAGAGAAAATAATGATAAGAATTATGTTAAAGCGAGGCGATGAGTGTGCTAATGAATACAACTGAGTATCTCTCCATTATCGAAAATATCAAGAGCGAAATTACTGCGGCACAATATCGTGCGGCAATTCATGTGAATGCAGATATGCTGCTTCTCTATTATGATATTGGTTGCGTAATCAATGAACATAAATCATGGGGAAACAAGTTTATTGATAACCTTGCAGCAGATATTCGGATTGCTTTTCCAGAAAGCAAAGGATATTCTGTTCGTAATTTGAAGTATATGGCAAAATTCGCAGAGATTTATCCAGACCGAGAATTTGTGCAACAGGTTGTTGCACAAATTCCATGGGGTCACAATATTGTTCTTCTGGATAAGGTCGCTGATATGGATGAACGCAAATGGTATATCAAAAAGTCAGCGGAAAACGGCTGGTCTCGAAATGTTCTTGTCCATCAGATTGAAAGCAACTTGTATCAGAGACAGGTGCTGGCAGATAAAGTTACAAATTTTGATCACCGCTTACCGTCTCCGCAAAGTGAACTTGCAGCGCAGACAATGAAAGACCCATATGTATTTGATTTTATTTCTTTCCGGGAGGATATGCTCGAACGGGATATTGAGCAGGCACTTGTTAGGGATGTCACAAAGCTCCTTCTGGAGCTTGGAACAGGGTTTGCTTTTCTGGGAAACCAGTATCACCTGAACGTAGGCGGCGATGATTTTTACATTGATTTGTTGTTCTATAACCTGAATCTTCGCTGTTATGTAGTTATCGAATTGAAAACTGGTGATTTCAAGCCGGAATATGCTGGTCAGCTAAACTTTTATCTGTCAGCCGTGGACGGCATTTTGAAAAAAGAGCAGGATAATCCGTCCATTGGTTTGCTTCTGTGCAAAAGCAAAAACAATGTGGTTGCAGAATATTCACTCAAGGATATTTCAAAGCCGATTGGTGTAAGCGAATACAAAATAACCAGTAGCCTGCCGGATGATCTGGAAAAGCAACTGCCATCTGTTGAAGATATTCAGAAACGGATTAAATAAGGCTCTAATTAATTCTTAAGTTTTAGAAAGGACACACCAATGCATAAAATTCTCTTTATCTGCCATGGCAACATCTGCCGTTCGCCTATGGCAGAGTTTTTATTGAAGGACATTGTAAAAAAGCGCGGCATTGCCGCTGATTTTGAAATTGCTTCGGCAGCGACAAGCAGGGAAGAAATCGGTAATCCTGTGCATCACGGCACGCGCAATAAGCTGGCGCAGCTTGGCATCAGCGTCGCAGGCAAGCATGCAGTACAGGTGACAAAGATAACGTATAATAAGTTGCGCAAATTCAATTCAAAAAGATAGACATAGAGACTA
>ENA-ORNF01001273-ORNF01001273.1-human-gut-metagenome-genome-assembly--contig:-NODE-1273-length-22569-cov-8.189082_pt1 | contig 22569 bp, 20 predicted proteins | sample MGYA00242110_ERZ509012 | MGnify/ENA primary metagenome ERZ509012 (study PRJEB26280, sample SAMEA2338714) | human gut metagenome | biome: human gut; feature: human-associated habitat; material: faeces...
TAGTGATTGCTGTTTTAATATCCTTTGACCGGAATATAAGCATTCCAATATTTACAAGGATAAAAGTACGCACTACCTGCATTGTATGATACCAGGAAGCATTTCTGTCGATATTAAGTTTGCTGCAAAAACTTACGAAAGCCGGTTCAAGCAACATTCCGAGAACCATGATAACGTAGTAATAAAGTCCATAAATAATGTATTAATTTATTATTTTTGATAAAAATATAAATGGAGGTATTAAAAATGAGTAGACGTGTAGATGATTATTATAATAATGAAGAAAGAACTCCTTTTAGTGATGAAGAATATGATGGAGAAGCTTTTAGGAGAAGAATGTCAGAAGGATATAGACAAAGAGATTTTGAAGGGAGATATACTCTAACAGAATCTGATGAAGAATATAATCCTCGTTTAGATCCAGATTCTATTTATTATGATTATTAAAAAATAATATTATTTTAATATTTATATAATAAAATCTATCATTAGTTGGATTTATTTCGAATTTAACTACTGAAGAAAAATATGTCTTGCATTATTTTTAAAGGATATGATTTTTTACATATCCTTCTGTACATAATCCGGTAGATTATCGGATACTAAACTTTCTAAAACACATATTTAGACTTATATGTCTTTTATTTATGCGATTTAAGAGGAGTATACCTTTTTAGGTATACTCCTCTTATTTTTTATTTTTGGTAGCGTGATACATATCACCAAGTTTTTTCTTTAAACTAACTAATACTTTATTTTCAAAACCTATTATTGTGGCTGAGTTACTCATACGCTTTAATGAAGATGAAGGTGGTAATAATACTTCAATTTTTCTATCTGGGAATCCTACTGGATATGGAGCAAGCTCATCAGGAATCTTTTCACCTATAGTAGATTTTATAGCAGAATAATTAGTTATTTTATCTCCTACACCTATGACATCTTTATATTCTATATAGAATATAATAAGAACACCATCGCCAACTTCTCTTCCTTTAATTTTTCCATCAGGTGATTTATATTTACCAGTCGTTTGGTTAAATAATACACCACATTTAACTAATTTGCTATCGGGATCATATTTATCTAATACTTTCTTTCTAGCGTTGACTTTCTTATAATGATTTCTAACTATAGTTTGTAAACTAGGAGACATTTCTTCTAATTCACAACCAGCAAATATATCTATCTTAACTATAGTACCAAAATAATGGGATTCAATATTTTGTTTACCAAGATTCTTAATTTCTTCTCCCAGTTCTTCACCAACATTGTTAAGAAATTCAGAAAATTCAGTTTCATCATAACCAGGTTCATGAATTATTAAAGGATCACCCACATTAACATGGTCACCTTCTTTAACCATGAATTCTATATTAGAAGATTTATCTAGAATAATATCTTCAGCTTTAGTCATATAAGTAGCCATTTTTTCAGCAGCACTTTCTATAATCATAGTACTATCTTCAAATGTAGAATAAGAAGATAATAATGCGACTCTACATAAAGTACCAATGTTCATTCTGTTACCAAATAAATCGTTTGTAAAGAATTTTGAATCTGTGGCTAATATATCATCTTTTTTAACTTTATCCCCAACTTTAAGATCGCAATTAAGATGATTATTTAATAAGAATCCTCCACCACCATTTTTATCTATTCTTTGAGCAGTATCTATTGCTTTATATTTTCCTGATTTATATTTTATTATTACAAATCCCTGATTTATTTCTACAACCTCACCATCTTCTTCTGCGATAACAGCATAAGATTCAGGAATTTGGTACTGTATTACTTGTTCAAAACCGTTTGATACTAGAATAGGATCTGCATCAACAGTTGGCACTAAATGTCCTGATTGTTTAGTCATCATACCTACACGGGTAGAATCATCATATCTAGCACATCCAACTGTAGCCATTTCACCCGCTGTTTGTAGATTAGCATCTGTTAATTCATCTAATTTATCATGTCCTTTAATATCACAAAAACCCCTAGCATCTTTTATATTAGGATTAACTGACATTATTCTTATTTTACCACAGTTACCGTCAGTAGGAGTTGACATACCGATTATACCTAACATAGAATCTGTAAATCCTCTATTTGGCATTTTATAAGATTCATCAAGGTTAGTACCAACATATCCTTTAGGTGTTAAAGTCCTATCTCTATCAGATTCAGCAACTGGATTTAAGTGAGATGAATCTTCACAAGTGGTTAAATTATTTAAAGCTTTAAATATTGCATTTCTAGGTAGACTAACTTTTGTCGGTTTTTTATTTAATGCTGTTGCATAAAATCTACCATAAGCATTAGCTATTTCTTTATATAACATAGCAGGAATAACTTCATGTGATCTAACTCTATAAACTTCTTGCTCAATATCTAGTCTATGTTGGTTGTCTGCAAGTAATTTATTAGCGTAAAGTAATAGTTCAACAAAATCGGTTGGTAAATTTAATCTTTCCAATATTTCTTCCATTATAGGGTCTATCATAGAATTTTTGTAGTTCATAAAAGCTAATGCTACATTTCTATGTCCATAAACATTTTCAAGTATATCTACATAAACAGCCCTATCATCCATGTCAGAATAGTTAAATGCTTCGGTTGGAAGCGATTTTAAAGGATTTAACAAAAATCCAACATAACTATTGGTTTTATAAGTTAAATATCCGTCTTGGAATTTAATATAATCTGCAAGAATATTATCTTTGGTCGTGTTATCTAATTTATCTACAAATTTAAACTCCACATTGGATTTTCTAAGAGTTTCTGTCAATCCGTCCATGAAACCACATAAAATTACCAATGGAATTTTTTTACCCATTAATGTAGCTGAAGTCCATACGAATTTATTACCACCATTAATCTCATTAAATTCATTTTTAAATTTAGGTCCCATTAAATCCAAAATAGTTTTAAATATAGTTTCTTCAGGATTTATACTAGAATATAAAGGATCTATTTTTTTATTATTTTCAGTCCATCCTATTACAAAAAATCCATCTGGAATTTTAGTTATACCTGTTTTCTCTTTTATTTCTTCTTGATTAAACGAAATTGTTGTTTTGTGTTCTTTTATATAAATACTTAAGAACGATTTAGCTAATTCATCATATTCTATATGAGTAACAAATCCTTTATTTTGAGAAGAAGCATCTCCTCTCTTAATTATTAATTCAGGATAATCTTTACTTAATAATTTCTTGAATTTTTCACATAATTTATTAAGTTTAGTACCTTCCCTTCTTAAGAATATTTTATTATACGAACTAACTACTTGGACTTCATCAGGTTTTATTTTAATTACTGGTAAGAAATAATTTTGATTAAGTATCCTTTTTAAGTTACCTCCAATATATAATTTACCATCTATTATTTTAGGAACATCGACTGTTATATGATGTCTATTTCTCATTGTATCTTCTAATTGAACAGTCCATGTTTCTTTATAATTAAAATTATCAGATGTATCTTCTATATCTATTTTTCTTATATAAAGAGGAATATCCTTTTTAGATAAAGAGTTAAATACACCCACAATATCTTTAGACATTAATTCTTTATCATAAGTTTTTTGTATATTAGGAAATGTAATATTGGTCACATTTTTATTTAAAGTTTTAACTTTTTCAGACACATCTTTTGGAACTATTTTAGGTGGAGCTTTCTTAGTTGATGAAATTATATCCTTAACAGTCATACCATTAACTTTAACTTGTTCATGTTCCTTCCTAATAAGCTCGTCTCTCTTAGTATTAGCATAACTTCTAACATCTTTATTCTTATTAACTTGTGAATATATTTTAGTTAGAGTTTTAGTATCAGCATTAATATCTTTTATAATTTTATCTTCAATAGATTCATCATTATCTTCCTTATCAAGAGTATTAGTTGGTTTATTCATCATGATATTAGCTATTTCAACATCATCGTCATCAATTTCATCTTCGTCTGTAGATACATTACCTACAAAATTTTGAGTTATTATATTATTAACAGCGGTTACTTTCTTTTCCACTATATTCAATTTTTCTTCATATGTCTTTTCATCTGAAATAATATCGAACTTAGAAGTCATTCTTCCTAGTAGTATTTTAAAAATATTGAAATCGTTTTTCAATATACTACCAGTATTTAATCTTATAGCTGAATTTGAGGTATAAATGACTAAATCAATATTATCTAATGATTTTATTTTTTCAGGAGTTCTCTTTAATAATCTAAAAAGAATAGTTATAGGATCATCGAGTACCTTGTCGCCAACTATCCCCCAATCATCTAGATGAATTAAAACCGTTTTTTTATATTCTTTATAAATATCATTATTGAATATATTTGAATAAAATTCAATAAAGTTAGTAGTTCTTAAATTAATAGGAACTCTAACTAAATTATTAAAAAATATTTCATTGTACCATTGTAGATCAACAAATATATTACCCCTATTAACGTCAGTTATATTATTTAGAGTTCTTATTCCAGAATAACCTCTTTTTAAAGTTCTATATAAAGATAATCTTTCTGTAGAACGTATTAATCTATATCTTCTTTTATAAAAAGTTCCATTATATTTATACGGAATATAGTATAAATTGTACTTCATTTTTCTTTGAATAAATTTATTATCCCATATATTTTTTAGTACAGATTCTTTGTCTGGATTAGAAAAAAGAAAAACTACATTTCTTTCAGACTTATCTGTAGAAAAAGGTAAAGACATTGGGACTTTACTTAGTTTCAATGCAGGAATTTTATCTATACTTTGCATAATATAAACCTCCTTATTTTTTCTTTAATCTTAAATGGGTGTTCAATAGAACAAAAAAAGAAAAAAAACTATTTTAAAGTATTTATGTGACATATATAACATATAAAAACAAACATATCTTTAATGTATACAATACATTAACTAAAATGATTTTTCGTAAAATAAATCCTCCTAGAAATTTATTTTTGTTGATTTTTAGTTCGGTGTTTGATATTTTTTAGGATACCTCTAAAAAATATTATAAAAAAAGAGAGTACGTAGATTACGTACTCTCTATAATTTATTTATTTTTAGCATATTTAGAAACAACATCTCTAGTTAGCACATATTCATGTCCAACTAGATTATTGTCATCATACTTAGAAATCAAATTACAATCTGCAATTTGATTTGTAGTTATAGCATGAGTAAGAGAATCTCTTACTAAGTCTCCGTCTTCAACATTACCAACGTACGTAATTGTGGCAGTTTCACCACAATGAGTACATGGAGAACTAGCTAAAGACATGATATCATTTCTCTTTAAACTATTTGATTGAGAAAGATATTCATATCCACATACACAACATACTTTCCTTGCTGTAGTTTTTCCACTTAGAAAATCATGTTCATATTTATCTTCTAAGTATTCCCTGGCTGTTAATATATGGTTTGAACCTGCATCGATAGCATCAGCTTCAGTTAAATACATTTCACCATCATAATTTACATATAATTCGTCCATCATATATTCAGGTATATAATAAGTACCGTAAGTGATACTACTATTACCATAATAATTATAATCTGGTACAAAAGTATTATAAGTGTTCCAGAAAGTATAACCTTCTGATAATGTTTGTTTATGGGTTAATAATGCATCACCATTTCCTGAATAAGGTATTGAAACCAGTTCAGAATAGGACATATTAATACCTAATAATTCACCCATAATAGCTACACTTGCAGGTGTAGCTGTTTTAGCCCATTCATTAAATTTAGAATCTATGTTTTCTAAATCTACTTTATATAAACCTGTATTCATATCGCAATCCAGTATAGAATTTTTAAATTCTATACAATCATCTGTATAAGGGATATATTTCTTAAACGCATCAATGAATTCTTTTTCAGTTATATTTATAGAGTTATTAGTAGTCTTTTCAGTTTTAACTTCCTTTGAATTAGGATTTTCTGTAATTGATATTAAAATAGCATCTAAAACTTTAATAACACTTTCTTTACCTAAATCAGATAAATTATCTAACTTAGAAATGTTATTATAAACATCTTCAACTGATTCTGCATTACCGACTACATTGATTATAGCATCTCTGACATCTTTAGGAGCATTTATAAATTCGTCTGTAGTAGCAATTTTATTCCTTATTTCATCAAATGACATACCAGAATCTTCTATTCTGGTTTCAGCATTCTTAACAACCTCATTTTTACTACACCCTGTAACTAAAGTAGCTCCCATAAGTAATATTGACATTATTTTTATTAAATTCTTTTTCATAATAAATCTCCTTTTTATTTAAATTATTTTTATTGATTTTTTTAAATTATTTATTTAAGTTTTAAACATATTGGTTTCTCCTTCCTGTAGATATTTTATTTCCCTCCAATATGTATAATTTATTATATCTGGGTATGACTTCGCTGACATACCCAGATATAAATTTATTTCAATATTTTTTTAATTTTCTTGATTGGAATTGGATTCCATTAATTTATTTTCTTTAGTTATTTTATTAATTATTTTTTCGGAAACCTCTTTTATTTTTTCTTTATTAGTTAATGAAAGTGTTACTATTCCTAAAGCTAACAAAGCTTTCATTATTTTTATTATATCACCAGGATCTCCTTCTATGCTAGTTATTTCCAAAATGTCACAAATTTTTATACCTTCTATTTTCATACTAAAAACCCTCCAAAAATAAATTTTAAATTTTAAACATATTGGTTTCTCCTTCCTGTCGATATTTTATTTCTACCAATATGTAAAAATATAGGGTATGAATTCACTATCATACCCTATAATATAACCCTTATAATATAACTTAATAACTAAACATATCTAATTCTGGAATTGCACATTGTACTAATGTCATACAAATTACAAATTCCTTTCTTTGCATAGGTCTGCCGTTGAAGTGCATGATTTCAGTATGACCTCTATCCTTATACCAGGATATGGTCATATTGATAGATATATTTATACACTGTGGGTCAGACGGAATAATATTGATGAACATAAATTTCTGTTCATCAATTCGGTGGTAGTTAATGTTAACTACCGCACAATTATAATGAAATAATTGATGAATGAATTCTTTTAATTCGTCGTCAATATCTGAAGTAAATTTATCTTCATCAACCACTTCATTTAGGTCCACCTCTCTACATAGTGAACTATTTTTTGTATTATCTATTAAATATTCAACTATATTATTTACTATTATTCTTTCGAAATGTCCGTGGTGGTCAACAAACTCACCACTTTTTTTATCGAAACAACTACCATCTACATGATACCTTTCACTATACATATTAGCATAGTGTAATAGGTCATTTTCTGTAAATATAAAAGCTTTTTCCATAAATACCTCCAAAATATAATTTTTTAATTTTCACTCATTTTATTTAATATATAATCTAATTCGTTATTTAATATATAATCTAATTCACACTGTCTATTCTTTAGTATTTTCTTTAAGGTAATTAAATCTTTTATCGACATCTCTTCAATTATTACTTCATTTAAGAAGTAAAAGTGTGTTAAAATTTTTTTGACAGTACTACTAGATTCAAATATTTCTTCTGAAATTTTTATGCATTGATCCCAACGTATATCTACTTCTAAACCGTTTTCGAATTTAACCACCATATGGTTGTAATCCAGGTCACATTTTTTTGTTTCATTAGAATAATTACCATAATTCCATATGACCTCTCCAATCCTACATTTATATTTTCCATTTATAACCAGAACCTTATCACCTGCACCGAATCTACAATCTTTGTTTTTACCCATATTTACCCTCCAAAAATATATTAATTTAATAAATAAGATAAATCTAAAATAATTTTGATTATTATAAATAATAAAGTCAATAACTCTAGAGTTATTAGAATTATTAATAAAGCTCGTGGATTTTTATTCATAATACCTCTTTCTTTTTTTAAAAAATAAAGACCTAAGTATATTATACTTAGGTCTAAAATATATTATAGTCTAGCTACGCATACATCATCAATATTTTTTATAGTATTTCTAATTTTATTATTGGTTTTATTATAATTAAATATTGAATTATATGCGACAACTTTAATTGTACTACACGCATTTTCTACAAAGTGGGTAGAAACACTTTCTATGCGTTCGTGTGATATACATTTATCGACACATATCATCATGTCAGCACCGTTATCATTTCTAATAATAATAATATTATTTATTATATCAATAACAGTACCGGATATAGAAATACCTGCATTTTTGAATCTATTTATTACTGATAAATTATTAATAGGTGATAGTACAAAGTTACCATATTCTCCAATAACAACTTCGTTATATGGAGTATCATTAATACTCCATACTAAAGTTCTTTCTCCATCTTCTGAGAAACTCATTTTACTCTTACTTCCTTTGATAATCCTTGTAATCATTTCCATAATAAAATCCTCCCACAAATTTTAAAATACTTTTTATAAATTAATTTAATAGTTGATTTGCTTGTTCTGTACAATCATAAAGGTAAACAGGGCTACCATTTACCTTTATAACTAATTCATTCCTATTTTCTAAATATTGAGAAACCTCAATATTTAAAATACCGGAACCTACATTTTTTCTAAACATATCAATATATTTATCAAATAACATAAAGTATCTCCATTTCTTATCATTGGTTTTTTTGTAACCAAGAAATAAGGATTTTGATTTAGGTAGAATGGCATATTTTAAATTAGGATTTTTTCGGATTATCATAATAGCCCCCTAATCAATCTTACTTATTTTATCGGTTAATGATTCTATAAATTTATCACACTCATTATTTTCATTAAACTGTATTTCAACTTCTGGAAACTTCACATGAAGTTCCCCATAATAGTAATATATATCTCTATAAAATATTAATCTTACGTTATTAAGATTCTTTATAAAGAGCTGTATACAACATACAACATAAAATTCATTCTTTGTAGGATTAATGATTACTTCATCATTTGAGAAAAGATTTAGTATTTCATTGTAAATACTAAATGGACTTTGACTAGTATCTGGTACAATATAATATTCAGATTTAGTATATTTATTTAAATAAATATATACTTTATTATCTTTTATACATACACTCTTGATATTTCTCTTTGGTATAAATGTACTTTTGTCATCACATACAAATTTAATAATATTTTTCATAAACGATCCTCCAAATTAAATAAATATATTTTTTATTGATTGTATACAATTAATCATCACTGTCATCGTAACTATCATCACTATCAGATTCATTATCATAATAACTTCTCCTTCGTTCTTTAATATTCTCATCATCCTCTAAAGATACTATTGTTAAACATTTACTATCTATGTTATTATACACTTCATTTTGAGATTCTATAGTAACATTAGCGATTTGTATTTCTTCATTTTGTTCTTTAATTGTTGAACAATCAATTTTATTTATTAATTGACTAATGATTTTATAGCTTTCACTTAATCTATTATTACCAATAAAATTATCTTTTATAGTCATAGTTGAAACATTACTTTCATTAAATATAAGTGATAAAGCTACATTATTGACCCCATAATTAATTGTGAAACCATTAATATTATATATTACGAAGAATTCATGCCAATTTTCATAATTTAATAAAATCTCATTTTCTGAAAATTGCTTTTTAATATTATTATATAAATCCTTTAAACTTTCATATATATTTGGTTCCACATTGTATTTAGTTATAGAACCATTATAATTCACTGCTATCTCTACATAACGTTCACATATTTTAACAGATATAATATCTTTTTTTAAAATAAACATATCCTTATTATTTAGATTAAAATTAACAATATTTTTCATAAATAATACACCGCCTTATTTAATATTATATGACATTATTGATGAATTTTTAAAAGCAACTTTGTAACCAATATCAAATATAGAGATGAATTCAATTTCATCTAAATTAATTCTTTTACCTAATTTTTGTTTAACTCTGTCATACCAACCTAATCTAAAATTGTGTATTGTGTCATTTATTTTGAATTGGAATCCAGTGATTATATTAGAATCTGTTTTAACTTCAACAGTAACATCCTCCATAACTTTACCTCTATTCATATCAATAATCATTTTTTTCATATCAATCTCTCTCCTTTTTTTATTTTTTTTTATTTTTTACTCATTATAAATATTTTTAATGATTCATAATGAGAAGGACTTAATCCTTCTCTTTTACAAAACGCTTTATATTCTTCCCAACTATTTTTTATCATTTTTAACCCTCCAACTTTTTACTTTCTCTAGTTGACTCTTTATTACCGAACTTACTTCTCCTATAAAAGTATAGTTGTTAATATATTCTTTTCTTCTATCTTTAATACTTTTTTCTAATTCATCATCTGATATAAATTCCCTATTACCTAAGGAACCTTGAATCAGACCATGTTCTCTTTTGATATCGGTTACTTCTCCAAATAGTGATTCTAATGAAACAGATATAGTAACATCATCGGACCATAATTCAACTATTGAACCATCAATATTTTTGATTATGAATTCTTTATTTTCAAAACTAATAGTTGTATTTTCTAAACATACAGCTCTTTTTTTTCCATTAGCGTTAAAAGTTACACAATATCCAAATTCAGGTAAACATACTTTCATAATATAACCTCCAAAAAACCGTGTAATTTTATATATTAATAGTGATATTAAATATTGGGAAATAATTTACATATTATTTTTTCTATACAACATTTACCAGGTTTATTACTAAATATTTTGTAAGACATTCCTATAGTACAATCTCTACAATCGTTTATCCCATATAATGCCAATGCAAAGTCCCCGTAATCACAAGTTTCGAATTCTTCATCTTCTACATCATAAATTTTAACGCACTTATCATCAAAATCTACAATCATATAATCGCTTCCAATGATTATACTACTAGCTAAATGAACCATAGAACCCACATGAAGTATATCTTTATGTCTATTAATCATACCATCTTCATATTTTGTGACATTACATAATAAATATTTTTCAATTTCATATCCCAATTCATTTTTCATAATGAAATACCTCCTTATTTTAATAATTATTATTTTATTACACAGATAGAATATATAATTATAACTCTTTAATATACTATTTTTAATATATCTCTAAATCTTTAATACATTTTTCTTCTATAGGTATATTATTATTTAATAATACATAATTTGTATATTCTATATTTGCTAATTTGGAGCCATCAGGACATTCTTCATATATTATTTTTTTAAGAGAATACACACTATCTATACGACCGATATATTCTCTAATATATTCAGACCCATATTTAATTTTAGCAACTCTACCAATAACCTCTGGTGTATGAATAGCATTTACTGATATTCCTCCATAAGAAGAAGGTAAGTGTTTTATTGAATTTAATACATCAGGAAAATACGTTAAGTCAATGTAATCACCAATCAACTCACAGTTTTTACTATTACCATAAATCTCTGTAACATGTTTCTTAAAACTAACTAAACCTTTCATATCAAATAGGTCACAGAAACCATCTTCATAGGTTTCTGTGACAATTAGATTTTTGCTGTCGCAAACTATAATAGTACCAGGTTTGATATTGAATATAGAATTATTTAATTTAATTTTAAAACCTTTAACCAAGTTATAATTTTTCATCCTATTATACCTCCCTTAGTTTTTATATTATGCATACGAGCAAGAACTTTACAACGTAATCTATATTTACCTTCGTCTAGATACTTATTTGCTATTTCTTCAAGTGATTTTAATACAAAAGTAGAACCTAGTTTATACATAGCATATTCATCAGCATCAAATATTGTTAAATGCTGATTAGTATTTGAATAATATTCCATAGTTGTTATTAGGAATTTTTGCGTGTTTGGTGTTATTGTAAAGAATTCCTTTGATATAACTATAAAAGGTACATTTAAGAGTCTATTAACTTTAATTAATTCTTCCATATCAGTAATGAAAACTCTTACAGAGTTTTCAATAGTTACGTTGTCGTATCGATTTAAATACATTTCCACAAACTTATTTATTATTTTTATTCCACACATAATCATATACCTCTATCTATATATTTTTAATTTAATTTAATTAATCTATACGTTCAAGATAATATGGAAATCAATTTATTATTCATATTAATAATCTATCTCTTCCAAATGTTTTATTCTTTTATTTACTTCTTTTAAAGTTGATTTTGGAGCATTTTCAACTATTTTCTTTAAACCACTTATGAAAACCTCCTTAGAACTATTTTTAACTGCATATTCGTCAGCTAGTATTTCTATTTTTATAGCTGACTTAAATCCTAACGCTCTTTTTATTATACTTAAGTTACTAATTTTATCACGGTGTATTATATGGTGCATTTCATGAAGAAGAATAGCTTCCTGTTCATCTTTTGTAAGTTTTTCAAATTGATCATCGGTATAAACCAGGATTTTACCGTCATATTCAGCTACACATGCACCAATCAAACCATTTGCTCTAAGAACTGTAGGGGCATAGAAAACATTAAGACTAATATTGTCTTTTTCAAAAGTATATCTAAACTCCCATTTAACCAATCCTATTTTAACTGCTATCATAGCATCATATTGCTCCTCTAACATTTTTCTCATAGTGTTTATTTTAGTAACAAAATTATTAACTAATGATTTCATAATAAATCTCCTTTTAAAATATTATTTTTTAATTTAAATCCGTATGTGTATTTAACACATACGGAACATAGAAATTATTTAGATACTTTTTCTTTATTTGTTTTTACAGTTTTAATAATTGTATAAGCAGCAGCACCAACGATAAATACATTTAATCCAGTAACTCCAAATACAAAATATTTAAACTCTTTGTCTAATGACATTGCAGTTTTTAGATTTTTGAAAAACATAATAATCTCTCCTTATTTTTCTTTTATACACAATTATGATATATAATTGTATAACCCTAAAATACGAATTTTTATTATAACTTTTTATGCACTGTTTTAACCCATTGCTTATTTTTATATGTGACTGTACCTATTAATAGTGAAATCTGCATTGTAATACTATACCAAAAATGTGGAATGAAATATTTTAATTTATATCCATTACATCTTAACACATAAAATGTGTTATATGCAAATAATAAAATTAAAATCCATAAAGGTATTATTTTTATATTTAATAATAGTAAATTAATATTTGCAATAAGATATATTATGAATTTAGGTGGACTGTTTAGAAATATGAATGAATCTATTAATTGAAAACTTGGTCTTTTAATAAATGCTTTTAATAAACTTTTATCTAATTTCATAGCAGTTTGCATATGCCCCCTGCACCACCTTATTCTTTGTATTATAGATGGCTTAAAATTTTCTAAATGTTGATTCAAAACATATTCTTCAGGAACATACTTAATTTTATATCCATTAAGTATGCATAAGATACTAAATTCCAAATCTTCGGTTAAAGTATCACACCTGTTAAAACCGACTTTATCAAATATGTGTCTTTTTATGCTAAAGCCGGTTCCACTTAAACTAGCACTTAATCCAATACAGTTCCTTGTGTATTGAAATCCATAAGCCATAAAATTAAATGAGCTTGTGAATCCTTGAGAAATTAGATTATTATCATTTGCACTTAATATTCTACATTGTAGAATATCATTATACATCTTATGATAATAATCGTAACTTTGTAACATAGTGTCACTAATAATATTATCAGCATCAAGTATGATAATATTATCAGCTTTCCATAAGTCGTTTTCTTTTAAATAAAATATTGCTTTATTTAACGCTTTAGGTTTACTACCACCGTTAACAATAATTTTATTTATATTTGTAGAAAATGGATAATCTTGTTTGAAACGATTAAATTCTTTTAAAGAATTATCTGTACAATTATCCATTATGATATATACATTGAAATAATCTCTAGGATATTTTATTTTTTGTATATTTTGTAGAGTATCATATATAACATTCTCTTCATTGTGACAAGGAATTAAAATATCAAATGATTGTCTAAATGAATCAATCATACTCTTTGGTTTTTCATATTTTTTAAAAGAGAAAATTGTCATCAAAGTATTATATAGATATATCCCAAAATTAATTAATACAATACCTTTAATTATTTTTAATAACATAATATACCCCCATAATTTAAATAATTACATAATAAATACTTACTTCTAAGTTTTAATTTTAATTAATTTTCATATTGAACATCCCCTCTATATATTATATTCAAACATATAATATATAAAAAATAACAACATAAATACGAATTTTTCATTATAGCTTTGGTACCAAAAAACACCCCTATAATTGAATATACTAAGAAAGGAGATGACTTTATGGCAGATAGAGTAAAGGTCAGAAACTTAGTTCAAAAGACTGGAAATTGGTTTAAAAATGCCACCAAATCATCTTTACTTATTAGTAAAGATATTATAAAAGAAATGATGCCCGCAACATTTACTATACCTTCAGAAATAACTAATATGGCTAGAGATTTCACTTCAGAAGGTAGTAAAGGGTCAGATACTTTTAAGACGGTTAAAACTACAATGGATAGTGTTAAAGAAGCAATGTCTAATGCCAAAGAATGTTTGAAAAAGGGTGACTTATATGGGCTTACTACCGATGATCTTGATATGGATCTTGACTTTGATACTGATATAAATTTCGACAACTTATTTGATTTTGATGCTGAATATGATGAAGATGGTTCATTGGTAGAACCAGATCCAGAAGTAAAAACTCAACAGGCTATAATTAGAACAACTGGGTCACAAATAAAAGCTACAAGAGGACAAACAACAGCATTGGTTAATGTAATGGCTACTAATGCTGCTACTTCTAATAAAATATCAGTTGGTCATACTAAAGCTATGCTTACTATGGGTAATCAGGTATTATCAGGTTTATCTACCATTAATGAAAATTTAGGATTATTGGTTAGATTCCAATCTGAAACTATGTCCAATTTTGTTACCACTAGTTTTAAATATTACAATGACCAATTAGAAATATCTAGAAAATTAATGGATATTCAAGGAGCTATAGGTGGATTTGAAAATAAAAATTCAAATTCTTATAATAGTTGGGGGAATTCAATACTTGATTCAACTACAGGTATTAATATAAATAAATATGTACAACAAGTGAAGAAAAATTTTAGTGAATCTAAAGATAGTAATATGGGAGCTGTTATTGCTCAAATGCTCTTAGATCCTGAAAATCTCGATATGATTAAGAAAAATCCAATGCTAATGATATCACCTATATTGGCAGAGGCATTTATTCCAAAAAAATTTAAAAAGAATGCAACTAGATTTGATGATTTAATTAAAAATGCTATTCCTACAATATTATCAGGTATAAGAAATTGGGAATACAGATGGGATAATCCTATATTAAGATTTATTGGAGAAAATTTTGGTATAGATAATACTGTTAAGAAAAAAATAGATGTAACTAAAGTTACTAGGGGTCCTATAAGATTTGATGGTGAAACTAAAAATATGATAGGAGCAATACTAGTTTACCAACGAAAAATATTATCTGCATTAACTGGACAGGAAGAACTTATATATGACCAAACTACTAATAAATTTAGCAACATTGCTGAAGTTAATAAAAAATATAAAGATGAATATAGGCAGCGAGCAATAGATATCGATGCATATTCTAATATAGGATATTTAGTAGATTCAATTGATAAGGTTTTAAAATTTAATTCGTGGGAAGAAAGGGATAAAATTAGAAAATCTTTACAGGACATGTTTATTGATGCAGCAAAAACAGGAAATCATTTTAAAATTGGTACAGAATCTGGTATTTCTGATTTTGTAGGTAAGTATGGTGTTGATTTAAATAATAACACGCAACAGGCGTTAATAGCGGCTTTACAAGCTATGCCTATAAGACGTAAAATGGAGTTATTTGGTCCTAATATGATAGCTATTAGAGAGAATATAAATGATTTCATGAAAGAAATTGAAAAAAATCCTGGTGTATATGGTAATTTATTTAAATTTAACAAAGATGGAAAATATGAATTTAATCCTGGTACAATAAGTGCTTCTGAAGCCGGATCAAAAAGAGGAATGATTAGAACTACTACTGGAAGATTTGCACAAGATAGAGTAGATAAATATGGACATTCTATGTTTGATTATATGAGAGATTTAAAAACCATATTACTTAAAGGTATTAGAGTATTCCCTATATTTAGGCATTTAGATGGTGGTTCAGGAGGACCAGATCCTACCGATTATTTAGATAGAATGCTTCGTGAAATGCAAGAAGATTACTTAGAATTCAATGTTACTGATAGAGATAGAGATACATTTGCAGGATTTCAAAATAATAACAAAAATAATGACGAAGAAGATATTGAAATGAAAGTAGCTAACATGAGAGAAGAAATGGAACGACAAATGAAAGATTATGATGATCCAGATTCAGATGAAAACCCACAATCTCTGTTTGGACGATTTGTTAGATTCATGGGAAGAACTACTGGTTTAAATAAACATGGTCCTTTTAAAAAGGTTGGTAAATTTATCAGAAATGCATCGGATATAGCTAATGGAACTTTGGACGATATTGAAAATTTCATATTCAAAGTTATGTTTGGTATGGAAGAAGATGGTGAACCTTTCCATAAAAAAGTTGGAAGAGAGTTTAATATACTATTTACTAATTTTAGAAAGAATTTTTCAAAAGCTGTATTTGGTGATGAAAACTCTTTAGGTGATAAAATAGAAGATGGTAAGGGACTAATAAATAATGCTGTTGAAGAGGTTCAAAAAGGATTTCATAGTTTTTCAAATCTTTTATTTGGTAAAGAAATAGATGAAGGAAATGAAGCACTACAAACAAAATCTTTTAATGAAATTAAACAAACTATGCAGAAGAATATGCCACGACTTACAGCTGGGGCTTTAGTTGGTGCTGGAACTACCATGTTAGGTGGTGGTACCGGATTATTAACAGGATTATTCTTACCTGGTGGACCTATTGGAGGTGCTATATTAGGAAGTACTATATCTATGCTTTCTCAATCAGATAAATTTAAAGAATTTTTATTTGGTAAAATGGATGATAATGGAGAAAGAATGGGAGGCTTATTAGCTAAGGATCAACAAGAATTCATGAAAAAGAATTCTAAAGCTATTTTAATTGGAAGTAGTGTTGGAGCTTTAAAAGCTGCTATAATGGGTAATGGTGCTCTTATGGGTTCATTATTTGGAGCAGGTCCTATTGGTGGTGCTATAGTTGGAGCAGGTGTAGGTTTATTATCACAAACAGAAAAGTTTAAATCATTCTTGTTTGGTGAATTAGGAGAAGATGGAAAAAGAGATAATACTGGTATTATAAAGAAAATTAATAATAATCTTAATACTACTTATACTAATTTAGTTAAGAAAACTACTGGACTAAAAGACGTATCATTGGGTAAAACTGGTGCTGGTGCTATAGGAGGAGCGATTGGTTCTGTTGCATTAGGTCAAATGGGTCTTTTGGGTAGTTTAATGACTATGGGTGGTTCTCCTATATTAGGAGCAATGGCAGGTGCTGCAGCAGGAATAACTTTATCATCTAAGAATTTTACTGAAGCTATATTTGGTAAACTAGGTGAAGATGGAAAACGTAAGGGTGGAAAACTTAATACTGTAAAGAATTGGTTATCTGTTAATGTCGGAGATCCATTAAGATTACAAATACAAAATTATTCTAATGGAATTGAAAAATGGTTTGATCTAAAAGTTGCAGATCCAATAAGAAAAGCTATTAATCCTCTAATTGATGGATTACATAGTGCAGTGAATACAGTAACCCATTTTGTTAAATCAGGTATTTCTAAATTAGTTAAAGGTTTATTTAAGAAAGCCGGAGGGTCCATTTTAGGTAAAGCTTTAAGAGGTGGAGCTAAATTGGGATTAGGTGCTCTTAAAGGATTGGGTTGGCTAGCAACTAAGTCTGTCCAACATAGCATAACTGCACCAATTAAAGCTATGACTGTAGGTGCTACAGTTTTAGGAAGAGCCGCTTCTAATTTTGACTATAAGAGAGACCTAAAACAAAAATTAGAAAATGGAGAAATTTCACAAGAAGAATATGAATTAGCATTAAAGGATAAAAGAGCCAAAAAGCAACATTATAAAGATTATAAAGACAGTAAGCTGTCAGAAGAAGAAAAGAAAGCTCAATCTAAAAGAGCTAAAAATAGGGTTGCTAAACAGAAACGTTTAGAAGAACAAAAAGAACAGTTAGCTATGAAACAAGAATTAGCTGAACAAATGGGATACAAAGATTTTAATGAAGCTGGTCAAGATATTTCATGGTTATATGGGAAAGATGTAAAATATGAAAGAAAAGATGGAAAAATAGTTGCTAAAAGAATGCAACCAAAAACACAAACAGAAGAAAATACGGATGTAATCAAAGATAATACAACTAAAATAAGAGAATCTATAGAAAAGGTATCTGAAAATATAGAAAAAATAATCGAAGTAAATTCTACAGGTAATAAAGAAGCAAAAGAAGGAGTAGCAAAAATAGTATTAAGTAACCACGAATCATCTACTAATATAATATCTAATTCTAAGAAAGAAGATGAAGAAGATGATGCTCAATTATATGAAGTAATGGGTTATGATAGGAAAGGTAACAAGAAACGTAGAAGAAGAGATATAGATTACTTTAATGAAAATAAAAATTCTAATAATTCCGATGATGAATATAAGACACCTAAAAATAAAGGCAAAAAAGCTAAAAACTTATTTGAAAAAATATTTAGTGGTGGAAAAAATATATTCAGTTCTCTATTTAGTGGTGGAAAAAGTATTTTAAATACAATATTTGGTGGTATTGGTTTAGGAACAATAGCAGTTACAGTAGCGTCTATTATAAAAGATCAAATAGATAAAAGCAACGGAACTAGAACTAATGCTGAAGGTGAAGTTATAGAAAATGAAAGTAGTAAAACATCCAGATGGAATTTAGGAAGAAATAAAATAGCTAAACCAATAATAAATAAATTAGCTAAAGGACCATTTAAAAAATTCCTAAAGAATCACGGATGGTTTAGTGATGCTGCTAAAGACATGGCTGAATCTACTTTACGTGAGGGGGTTGAAGCTACAGTAAAAGAAGGGGCAGAAGCTACTGTAAAAAATACGGCTAAGGGCGGATTGATAAGTAAAGCTAAATCAAGAGCCAAAGGCTTATTAAGTAAAGTTTCAGGTAAATTTATTACAGAAGCCGGAGAAGAAGCTCTAGAAAGCACAGTTGAAGCCACTGCTAAAACTGCTATTAAAGAAGCAGGTGAAGAGGTAGCTGAAAATGCTACTAAAAAGGTAGCTAGAACAGGTGTTAGTGCAGTATTTAAAGGCGGAACTAAAGCTATGAAAGAATACCTATCTGAAATAGTAGAAAAGGCTATTAAATCATTAGTTGAAGTATTTGCTAATAAATCTATCGCTAAACAACTTGGTGGTGAAGCATATGCTCAAATGGCTAAAGAATCTTTTGAAAAAGCTATAAGAGAGGCACTTGATAAAGTATTATCAAGTTCAACTTTATTAAAGAAAGTAATTAGTAAAATAGGAGAAGGGACATTAAAAACTGTTTCCACAGTATTATCTGCAGGATTGGTAGCTGCTTTATTCGCAGCATGGGATTTGGCTACTGGATGTACAAAGAAAGAAACTGCAGATTTGTTTAAAGTTAATAAAGATGAAATAGATTTTAAAATGAGATTAATTTCTGGTCTATTTAAGATGGTATTTGGTATAAGTTTTATGCCAGTTATAGATATTCTCTTAGATTTAGTTAGTGCTTTTTCAGGGAATGATTTAAAACAAAAATTGGCTACAACCATTTATAAGAAATGGGCAGGTGCTAAATCTTCTGATTTTAAAGAATTAGAACAAAATCAAGCAGCATTTTTAGAAGAAGTTGATAAATATAATAAAGAAAATCAAACTAAGATGTCTGTTGATGCATATTCTGACATGGTTAACAGAGGTAAAAAGAAGAAGGGTGGAAAAGGAACTGTTAAAGAAGCAAGTAATAAAGCAAAGAAACTTTTCTTAAAGAAAGTAAATAGTGGTTCAATGGCTGGATATGGTATAGCCTTTGCAGGCAAAGGACCAGATGAATATGTATCCACTAATGCTTCTGATTATAATAATAGTAAATATGAAACTGAGACAATAAATAACACCCAATTATTTTCTGATTTAAGTAATAATTTAATATTCGGTGGAAAAGGACCAAATGCAGGTAAAGCTAATACTAGTAGCGGAGGTTCAGGTTCAAATGATAATATAGAACCATCAGTTGTAAATGATTTTGCTTATTTCTCACAACTTGATAGTAGATGGGCATATCAGGAATATAAACCATCTGGTGGAGGAAGCTTCGGTGATCCATATATAAAACAAAGGGCTTGTGGACCTACAAGTGCCGCTATGGTAGTAACCCAATTAACAGGTAAAAGAGTTACACCTCCAGAAATGTGTGAACAATCAACTCAGATGGGATGTTCTATTGATGCTGGTACAACATGGGATTTCTATAGTAAAATAGGTGAAAAATATGGTCTTAACGTACAAAGTGTGAGTCCTACAGAAGCAGCATTAGCTGCAGTTACACCTAAAACACCAATGATTATTTCAGGTAGTGGTGGAGATTTATTCTACGGTGGACATTTTGTAGTTGGTGTAAAGGGTTCAGACGATGGTATTATTATTAACGACCCTGTATCTAGTGCTAAATCTAAAAAATATCCATTATCTACAATAGCTAATCATGCTGCAGCTGGCTGGGTATTCTCAGGTGGTGATGGTGATTATGCTGCAAATAATTCTAATGGTGATTCTAGTTCATCTTCAGATTCATCAAGTGCAAGTTCAGCAAGTTCAGCAAGTTCTTCTTCAATGACTTCTATGGAGAAATTAAGTGCGATAGCTTCAGCACTTGCTAACAGTTTAATATTTGGTGAAGACTTTAATATTGATAATATATTATCTGGTGGTGATACAGAAACTTCAGACGGTTCATCCACTCCAGATAGTGCTTCAGGTGGTTTAAATGATGGTAATGATAAGCATAGATTATCATATATAAATGCTAAATATGAAACAGGGGGATACGATCCTGCTGCTATAGGTTATGATAGTGGTGGAGGATATAGTTATGGTCTTTTCCAATTTGCACAAAATGTTGGTGGTCTTTCATCTTTCTTATCATATTTACAACAAAATCATCCTAATTTATATAATAAATTACAAGGAACACCAGGAACAGAAACCTTTAATAATTCATGGAGGAAACTTTGTGAAACTGATAGAGAAGAATTTATTACAGCTCAAGAAAATTGTGCTAAACAAAGTTACTATGATCCTGTCGTTGCAAATGTTCCAAGTGCAAGAATTGATAAGAGAAATATAGCCGTTAGACAGATAGCATTTTCATCAGGTGTACAACATGGTGCTGGTGGAGCAACTGATATATGGACAGATGTAATAAATGCTAATGGTGCTGGTATAGCTGATAGTGCTATAATTAGAGCAGTAAATACAGAAAGAAAGAACTATCTAGGTAGATTAACTCCAGCTGAACAGGTTGCTGTTAGAAATAGATTGGACAATGAAGTTGTCGATGCGTTAGAAATACTAAAAGAAACTGGTGGAAAAGGTGCTCCTGATCCAAGGACTGTTTTAGGAAGATATCAAAGAGATCCAAGAGCTAAGAAAATTAATTATCCAACAGGTGTAATAACTTCAAGTCTTAATAAAACTGCTCTTAAATCATTAAGAGAAAAAGATTTATCAAATCCTAAGATATTGAAACAATTTGCAGGGAAAGGCGAAGATTCATTATCATCAACAATGACTACCATTTCAAATTTAGCTAATAAGAGATATACTATAACTAATTCTTCTATACCTCAAACTTACACTAATAGCACTATTTTAACTCAATTAAATAGTAAAGATAGTAATGCTCAAATATACATGTTGTTAGAAGCAATAATATCTTACTTAGATAAATTGGTCTCTAATGGAGAAAATACAACAAGTATACTTGAAGAAATTAAAGGTATTATTCCTGAAGAAATAAATCTTCCAGAAATAACTTCAGCAACAGCTAATTTATTTAAAGGAGTAATTACTTTAAACATTTTAGTGTATCAAACCTTAGCTTTTGTTGTTGTACTCGCTGTTTTATTAATAATCTTTGATATTATCTTATCAATTACAGGTTTATTTGAAAAACTACTTCGTATAACAATTATTTTAGGAGTCCCTTCAAAAATCTTAGGTTTTATTGGAGGATTAATAGAAGGTTATGTAATTGCATTTGTTATACTATTCTTCTTAACTCAACCTGCATTTAGTTTTTCATTTTTTCAAGATAGTGATTTATCTAAACGTATATTGACTTCATCACCTGTGTTATCAGATATTGCTGGTGATACGGTTAGTGTTATTGAAGATATA
>ENA-ORNF01001285-ORNF01001285.1-human-gut-metagenome-genome-assembly--contig:-NODE-1285-length-22433-cov-3.565466_pt1 | contig 22433 bp, 19 predicted proteins | sample MGYA00242110_ERZ509012 | MGnify/ENA primary metagenome ERZ509012 (study PRJEB26280, sample SAMEA2338714) | human gut metagenome | biome: human gut; feature: human-associated habitat; material: faeces...
TTTTTCTGCAAAAATTTAGTTATGGGAGTGAAAGCAGGAACGCTGAAACTACCTAAGTAAGCAAAAATTCTCTCTGAAAAAGGAGGGACGCCGCGAGAATGGTGAGGGGGTGCAGCCCGCCAGACGGCAGGGAGCGGGCCGGCAGCGTCAAATCCACCCCGGCCACGGCGGCCTTATCCGCCTGGGCCTGCACTTCCTCCAGCTTGGCGTCCAGGGCTTCCGTAATGGCCTTGCGGGCCTCGTTAAGCAACTGGCCGACGGCGGGTTTTTCCTCCCTGGGAACGTCCTTCATGCCCGTCTGGGCCAAGGTCAATTCCCCTTTTTTGCCGAGGATGGCCACGCGCGCGTCTTCCACGCCGCGCCTGTCAGACGCCTGGGCGATGCGTGCCAGGGCGTCCCGTTGGATGCGTACAATCTCTTTCTTCATAAAATTTGACGGGCAAGAGCTTACCCGCCCCCCCCGCCAGCGTCAAGCCCTTCAAAGGAAAGATTACAAAATCATTCACTTAATTTTGGAAAAATCAAATATTCATAATTTTATAAAAAATTGGTATTATATATAATTAACCCTAACACATATCACCCATTATATTATAAACAAAAAAACGAATCCTTTAATTGGAAGATATATATCCTAATACAGCCAAACACAATCCAGTGAACCATATTATAACACACAAAAGAGGAAGCCATGTACCGAGAAGAGAAACAACACTAAAAGAATAATGCCTTCTCTTTTTTAAACATTTATCTGTTATAGAAAACACATGATGTTCGTCAAGGTTATGCAATATTTTAAGAACAATATCCAATTTTACATAAATTCTATTAACAGAAAACCACAGCAATAATTGAATTATTAAACCAATAAACAATACCAATATAAGATTAGTATTACTCCTTACTGTTACAGCAGCCATTAAAATTAACGAAAAAATAATAAAAAAATAGTTCAGTCTAGTACAAAACAGATTTTCCATAAACTGTCTTTCATCATAAAAAGTCCAATCTCCATTTTTCTTTTGTTTCTCATAAAACTTAATAAAATCGGCTTGAGAATAGGAGGGTTGCTCAGAGACAGATTCAACCACACAAAAAACATCTTCCTTCATTTTTTGATTATTTGATTTCATGTATTGATATTTGGTTTTTACATAGAAAACAAATACAAATTTTATATTTTTGTAAAGAAAAAAAATAATAGATTAGGAATAATTAAAATTTACAGCATTATTTACTTTAGTTTTGTTTCGTTGATCTTTCCGATTTTTTCATCGGAGCAATTTACTGAATATCAATAATTAAAAATATTCTAAAAATCTTAAGGCAAGACATTCTGCATAATTCCGAAATCTTATATTACACGTATCCCGGCCGGGAGGACATGCGGCCGGAAACCATGCCGAGCACGCAGAACAAGGTATAAACCAGGCAGAACGGCAGGAAGGAGCCTCCCTGATGCAGGAAGGAGGTAAACAGCAGGCTCAACAGGGCGCCCATGGTAAAGCCGATTCCCTGGGACATGCCGGAAAGCCTGATTGATTCGGAAGGCGTCCGGGCCCGTTCCACCATCAGCGCCATTCCGCGGCTGAATACGGTTCCCGTCGCCAGGCCGAACAGAATCGCCATCCAGACGGCCCAGTCCAGCGGAAGATACAGGATGCCCCAGCAGGAAAGGGCCGCCAACGCCATGGCCATCACGATGAGGAGGCCCCGCCCTCCCATAGCTTTTTCCAGCACGTGAGCGGAGAGCGTAGCGGGCAGCTGGGCGAACATGGCCACGGAAAGGATGAAACCGGCGTCCTCATAGCTCATGCCCCGCTGCCTCAGAAAGATGGGAATCCAGGTATAAAAGAAATAGGCAGCCCCAACGCGGCTCAAATAAAAAACGGTAACCTGCCATGCCTTGCCGCTGCGCAGCAGGCTGCGTCCGGATGCCGCCGGATCGTTTTGAAACACGCCGTCCGGATGCCTGAGAAAATAAGCGCCCCATACCAGCATCCCCAGCAGGATGGGAATAATCCAGATCCCCAGGCCGAAACGCCAGCCTCCCAGCATATTGGAAAGGGGAACGGACAGGCCGGAAGCCGCAGCGCTGCCCACGCCGATCATGGCGCTGTAAACGCCCATCATGGCGGAAGCACGGTCAGGAAACTGGTGCTTGATCAGTCCGGGAATGGCCGCTCCGGCAATCCCCATGCCCAGCCCCATCAGAACCATGCCGCCGTATAACCCCGCCACGCCGTCCCAGCTGCGCCAGAAAATTCCGGCCACCGCCAGAAGCTGGAACCAGAAAATGATTTTCCACGGCGTCATCCGGCGCGCCACGCGCGGAGAAATGGGAGCCGCCACCCCCAGCACAAAGACGGGCAGCAGGGCGAACAGCCCTGAATTTTCCAGGGAAAGCCCCATATCCCTTTCAATCGTTCCCAACAGCGGATCGGGAGAATCAAACCCGGTACGCAGATTAAAGCACACGATTAAAAAGGCGGCAAACAACAGCATCTTTCCCCTGATGCCTCCGGAAGTTCCTGCCTTATCCATCCCATGTTATACAGCCTCTCCCCCGCCCCTGTTCAAAAGCAACAGCCTTCCGGCTGTCAGCAGTCCGGAAGATACGGTATGGAGAAAAGACCATCAGGATGAGCAATCCCCTTGCGGTTTTCCATCCGCCCCCCCTGTCATGAAAAAGCGCCGCCGTCCCGGAGAACGGCGGCGCCCGAACACGCTAACCTCTTAAGCTTTCATTTGTCAGGGCGTCTGCCGTACACCAGCGTACGCCTGCCGTCCCAGGAAACGGCCTCAATCCGCGTAGAGCCTTCCGGATAGGGGACCGTGGTGGAGGAATTATCCCTGGAATCCGTCCCCGCCATGGTGATGCGGACCATCTCCCTGTCTTTGTAGGTTTCAAAGACGACGGCGTTTTTCCACACGTCATGGGAAATAATGCGACGATTGACCTGCTCCGTAACGCCCTGGTTATAGACGCCGCGGACAGGCAGGCGGTTCTTATATGCTTCCGCGCTATTGACGGAAATATAGTAAATGACGGGGCTTTCCGGCTTTTTGTACTTCCTGGCATAGGCAATCAGGTTCTTGCAGTCGGCCTCCGTGATGGTCATGCGGGCGCAGGTGTAGTCGTCCAGTTCCTGGTCAATGGGCTTGAGCATGCCCGTTTTCCGGAAAAAATCCGTCAGGTCCTGTCTGGCGGCGTCGCAGGCGTTCTTCATGAACGCAAGCTGGAGCTCTCCATCCTTCTTGCCCCTGGTATCCATCTTGATGGCCTTATAAAAGATATCCGGATAAAAGTCGGGATTGCCCTTCCCGGCTATCTTGAAGTACAGCTCCAGCTGCCACAGGGGAGCCAGCTTGACAAAATGGTCGTGCACCATCGGACGGTTATCCCCGCCGGAACGCTTGTCCGGACCGCTCTGGACAAGCCAGTTTTCCCCCTTCAAAATGCCGTTGTTCAAGTAGGCGTTGAAGCGGCCGCCAATCATGTTGCCGTCCCCGCCGTTGATGCGTTCATGCTCCAGGCGCATGCTGGAGGGATTCAGCATGTAATTCACGTAAGCGGAGTAAATGTTATTGGTCACTTCTCCGGTGGATACCCATTTCATGGCGGGGCGCACCTGGTTGACGTGGCCGAACTCATGGGCAATCCCCCAGGCGCTGCCGGGAATCTTGTCCGGATTGCCGACCTCCTTCATGGTACCGTTATGGAACGCGGCTCCCGTACCGTCCGCATGCATGAACCCGTTCCAGATCACACGGCCGAACATCCGGTTTTTGGGCAGCATCCTGTACTTGTACAGGCCCATGATCTGCTGCTCCATGCCGATAATCCTGTCGTACAGGGCAATGAGCTCCTCCCCTTTGTCCGGGCAGAATTGTTTAAGTTCCTCCACCGGATACACCAGATGCACGCGGTTGCCCACGATGTCCACAACTTCCGTGGGGGAGTTTTCCAGCATCCTCTTCCAGTCGCTGTTTTTGCTGACGCCTCCCACGAAAACTCCATTCACCTTGCCGGACAGAATGGACAGATGCACCTTGGGCGCCTTCTTGTAATTGGATGTGAAATACTCAATATAGCCAAGCCCCTTGTTCTTCGCCCTGATGATGTTGACCCCCTCTTTCAGCGGATAGGAGCTGTGGCCTCCGTCCCGCCCGAAATTGTGGATAACCAGATTCAGTTTTTCACCTTTGGGATCCCCCATGACCAGCAATACGTCCTCCCCCTCTTCAAAAAAGATGCCGGTGGGATTTTCAAATTTGCTGTACTGGCTGGTACGCAGGCGTTCCGCCAGATCCTTGACCGGTTCATACGGCTCCGCCGTCAGGGCGCGGGCCTTGCGGTCAAATTTCTTCTCCGCCATCTGCTCGGCGAGCCCACGCACAAAGGGATCCTTAATTTTGGCGATGCGGTCGCGCGTGACATTGGGCTTCAATGCAAGCATGTATTCATTGGCGAACACATTGGAATCCAATGCCTTCAAACCCTCCTCCGTAATCGGCGAGCCCCCTGTTTCCTGGGCGGAAAGAACGCCGCCGCCCAACACGCCGCAGAAGGCCAGTAAAAGAATCCCCTTTTTCAACAATGGTGAGAAAATCATTTGTTAAATAATACTGTTCGGTTTCCGGAATTGTTTCAAGGAAAAACGCCCGGCCCCCATGCCTGTGAAAAAGCCTTTTTGTGTGACATGGGACGCCCGGGCCCAGGGAGAAAAACTGTCCATCCCCCTTGACGGGGGCCGTATAATGACGCTCGCAAAACATTTTTCCATATGAATACAGAAACACATCAATTTCAGGCGGAAGTCCGGCAGCTGCTGGACATTGTCATCAACGCCCTTTACAGCGACCGTGAAATCTTTGTCCGCGAGCTTGTTTCCAACGCTTCCGACGCCCTGGAAAAACTGCGTCTGAAGCAGCTGACGGATTCTAATATTTACCAGCCGGACAAGCCCCTGGAAATCACCGTCACCACGGATAAGGAAAACAAGACCATCACCATTGCGGACACCGGCATCGGGATGACGGAAGCGGACCTGGTGGAAAACCTGGGAACCATCGCCCACTCCGGCACCAAAAAATTCATGGAGGCCCTCAAGCAGAAGCAGGAAGGCGGAGCGGACCTGATCGGCCAGTTCGGCGTGGGCTTCTACAGCTCGTTTATGGTGGCGGACCGGGTGGAAGTGTTCACCCATTCCTGTGAACCGGAAGCCGCCTCCCTGCGCTGGTCTTCCGACGGACGGGAAGGCTACAGCATCGAAACGCTGGCGGAACCGCTGGACCGGGGCACCCGCATCGTCATCCGCCTGAAAGACGAATATGAAGAGTTCTCCCAGGAATACCGCGTGAAGGAGCTCCTGCGCCGCTACTCCAACTTCGTGGGGTTCCCTCTCAACTTCAACGGAGAGCACGTCAACACCGTCCAGGCCATCTGGTCCAAGTCCAAATCCGACGTGAAACCGGAGGAATATGATGAATTTTACCAGTTCATTGCCCACACGGATGAAAAACCCCTGTCCTACATGCACTTCAGCGCGGACGCCCCTATTGCCCTGAATGCCCTGCTTTTCATCCCCAGGCGCAATCCGGAAATGTTCGGATTCGGCCGCGTGGACGCCAACGTGGCCCTGTACTGCAAGCGCGTGCTGATTGACGCCAAGCCGGAAGGCCTGCTGCCGGAATGGCTCCGCTTCCTGAACGGCGTGGTGGACAGCGAGGACCTGCCCCTGAACATTTCCCGCGAAATGCTTCAGGACAACTCCCTGGTGCGCAAAATCAGCGACATCATCACCAAACGCTTCATCAAGCATCTGGAAAAACTGGCGAAGGACGATCAGGAAACCTACAGGGAATTCTACGCGCAATTCTCCCGCTATCTGAAAGAAGGCGTCGTCACCTCCTGGCCGAATAAGGAATCCCTGGGCAAGCTGCTCCGTTTTGAATCCACGGCCACGGAACCGGGGGAAACGACCTCATTTGAAGACTACGTCACCCGCATGAAGGAAGGGCAGACGGCCATTTACGCGCTTACCGGCCCCTCCCGCTCCCATCTGGAAAACAGCCCGTACCTGGAAGCCTTCAAAGCCCGCGGCTATGAAGTGGCCTTCTTCACGGACCATGGGGACGAATTCGTGCTGGACTCCCTGTCCAGCGTGGACGGCAAGCCCGTCACGATGATCGACCGCGCCGACGTGGAACTCCCCGCCCTGGAAGAGGAACAGAAGGACGCCCTGCCCCAGGAGGAAGCCGCGGCCCTGGAAGAATGGCTGAAAGGGCTGTACCCGGACAAATTCTCCAAAGTCACCCTGGGCAAGCGCCTGGTCAGCGGAGCCGCCGTAGCCCTGCAAAGCGGCAATGACATGGGGCCGGAAATGAGGGCGTACATGAAAGCCATGGGGCAGGAAGTGCCGGAAAGCCACCCGCAGCTGGAACTGAACCCCTCCAACCCGCTGGTGAAAAAGCTTTCCGCCCTGCGGACGGAAAACCCGGAACTGGCGCAAATGGTGGCGGACCAGATCGCGAATACCGCCCTGCTCCGCGCCGGCATGCTGGACGATCCCGCCGTGCTGGCCCAGTCCTCCCAGGCCCTGATGGAACAGCTCCTGCTGAAGTAAGGGGCCCGGAGGAAACAGCCTCTTTCCCCAAGCCGCTCCCTGCCCACCCCGCCGGGGGGCGGCTTTTTCATTTCTCTTCCCGCCATGAACGCGTTACGCCGCATGCCCCGCCACATTCTGTTCCTGAGGCTGGCCTATCAAGCGGGCATGTGCCTGCTGGCCCTGGTCGCCGTAACGCTGACCGCCATTGACCTGACCACGGAAGCGGCGGAATGGGAAGTCACGGCGGACCGCGTCATCTACTGGATTTTTGTGCTGGATTATGTGGTCCGCTTCTCCATCAGCCGGTCCAAATGGCTCTTCATTAAGGAACACCCCTGGGATTTGCTGGCCATTATACCCTTTGACGCCCTGTTCCGCCTGTTCAGGTTCGCCTCGCTGGGGGAAATTTTAAGGCTCGCCAGGTATCTGGACCTGTTTTCCTATGCCATGAGGTTCACCACGCGCATCCGGCGTTTCTTCAACACGAACGGATTCAAGTATATCTGCATCGCCGCCCTGGTCATCATCCTGCTGGGGGCCGTAGGCATCCATCTGGCGGAAGGCATGAGCCTGCCCAACGGCATCTGGTGGTCCTTCGTCACGGCTACCACCGTAGGCTACGGGGATACCTATCCGGTCACCACTTCAGGCAAATTCCTGGCTGTATTCCTGATGCTCACGGGCATCGGATTCGTGGGAACGCTCACCAGCACCATCACGTCCTTCTTTCTGAGTCCCCACGGCGGAGAAGCGCTGCCGTACCGGGAAGAGGAAATTGAAGCCATTAAAAAGAAACTGGACGACCTTTCCTCCATGACGGATGAGGACATAGACACCATGGCGGCTCTGCTGAAAACCCTTCGGGACGCCTCCCCAGCACCTTCAGCGGGAAAAGAGGAAACGCCTGCTATCCATTCCGAAAAAAACTGACAAAATCCGTTTGGTATTACATCAAAAAATGCCCTGTCCGTCCCAGGGCAAATACCAAATACTCAACCGTTTTTCAGTGAGAAGATTTTAAGTCTTTATGTTGATTACCAGCTGATTGGCTACCTTTAAAAAAAAGAAACGCCGCAATGACAATGTTGACCAAAGGAACTAGTTCTAAAAGCACCAACCATCCGCTCTCTCCTATGTCATGAAGCCTCCTGACATCTGCAACAATATTGAAATATATATAAGAAATAAAAATAATCACAAATAAAACTAATATTCCTAAATCATTCCCTGTTTTATCCCACACCATTGCAACTCCATTAAGAAGAATAATAACCATAATTGGCAATATCAGCAACTTCAGCGCCCAATATTCAGATCTGGAAATACGACCGGAAAAACTGACATATTTTCTTAAAAATGAAGTTCCATTCGCATTCTCCATTTTTATAGAAGCATTTTCCTCTATTTCTCTGCGGATTTTATGCATATCGGAAGCAGATACGGAAGACTTCAAAATCTCCTGTACGTCAGACGCATTACACTCTATTCCCAACTCATGGTTCACGATGTCTGCAACTGACTTAGAACTTGTTTTTGTCAATATTGCGGCATCCACAAGTTTATTATATGCATTAATACGGGATAGCCTTTCTTCCGACTGTTCCATAACTTTCATCTTTTTATAAATACAGTTACTATGCTCTTCGCTCTTCCCTTTACATTACTCCCAGCTTCTTCAGCATGGAGATGGCAACGGAATTTCCCTGTTCCGCAGCCAGACGATACCAGCGTATCGCTTCCTGCCTGTTTTTAGCAACCCCATGCCCAAAATAAAAACACGCGCCCAATCTTCTTTGAGCTTCTGCATTTCCTTTTTCGGCTGACAAAAAATACCAGTTTACGGCTTCTCTTTTATTCTTCCCAACTCCGTGTCCGAAAAAATAACAATCGCCCAGCCCCCACTGGGCTTCCGCGTTCCCCTGATCGGCGGCCAAACGGTACCACTTCACCGCCTCCCGCTTGTCTTCTCTGATTCCTTTTCCAACATAATAACAGTATCCCAGCCTCCTCTGGGCTTCCGCGTTCCCCTGCCCGGCAGCCAAACGGTACCACTTCACCGCCTCCCGCTTGTCTTCCCTGATTCCTTTTCCCCAAAAATAAAAGTATCCCAGCCTCCTCTGGGCTTTCGCGTTTCCAAACTCCGCCGATTTTTTGAAACATGAGACAGCTCTCTCCACATCTCCTTTATTCAAATACTGCTCCCCCAAATCCATCAGGCGGGTATGATCCAGTTCTACTGTCTCGTTCTCATGGGCGTATTTTTTTCCATTAAATAGCTGTACAACACTAAAAGCCGTTAAAAAACATACGGAAATGATGATTGCAATCATCCGCCATTTTCTTCCTGCCCACCGTTTTTTCTCTATCTCTATTTCCGGATAATTATTTCCATCCGCAAATATTTGTTTCATGCTTTTTTTAGAACAATGAAAATCTATCAGGAAAAACGAGAACAGCAGAAAGACGATGATGAAAGATAAGTAAGACCACATATTTTCAGAACAGTCCATCAATAAAAAACCTACAGGAATAAATAAGGAAAAATAAACGCCCGCATTTAATATCATACTGTTATACTTGCAGTCTCCTGCCATGTCCGCTGCACGGCTGTCAGGAATACAGGCAGAAGATACACAGAAAACAACAATTCCTATATAGTCTCCCCACGTCAAATGTTCCACTATTCCTTTCCAGCTTTTTATTACTGCAAAATCATACAGGGAAACAGCAATAACCAGTAAGCACAAAGCCAAAGCGGCTTGTACTGTAGAAACTTGAGTTTCCCTTCTTGAAGAGAATAAAGACAGGGGCAGCAGGACGACGGAAGCCGCAAAAGAAAAAATCACCCTGGCGCTCAACCCTCCCAGCCCTCCAACAAAAATACTTAATATTGCATGAAGCATACTCATTAACAATCAATATTTATACCAGCTTTCACCCATTTATCCTGATGATTCCGTTATTTAATATTAATTTTATTATTGAGAATCAAATAATCAATAGCGCCAGCGGCCTCCCTTCTATCCATTATTCCCTGTTTGACGCGCAGGGACAAAACCTTTACCATCTTGTCTGCAAGAACCTTGTCCACCTTTCCCTGTTTTACGGCTTCCTGAAGGCGTGACAGAGATGCGCGAAAGACCTGAGCTTCTTCTTCCCTGGCAATTTTTGACTGGGCTTCATGTTCCGCCTGGTTGATGATTGTCTTGGCTTTGGCGCTTTGACGTTTATCCCAGGCGGCAGCTCCCGCCCTGGCTTTGGCTGAAGGGTCATAAGTGCTGGTAATTAAATCCCCACGATACCTGTTCCCATATTGGTCTGAAACGGAAATCGGGGTTATGCTGGTTCTAGTTGTAGGCGTTTTTCTGCTTTTGAACCGTTCAAACCTGGCTCTGGCGCTTCTGTCCCCTTTCCCGGAATGAGTGTAATAGCCACCCGCTCTTCCCGTTTCCAAAGTTCGAGCCAAAACATGTTCTCCCACCAGAAAGACTGTTCCAAATATGATTAATAAGGAAATAGAAACATTCATTTTTTGCCTGTTCTAACGGATTCCCAATCCGTACATTTATATCGAATAATGTAGAAAAAAATCTAACATATTTTTATGAATCATTGTTTATCATCTTTCATTTCCTTTTCCGTTCCTGTTTGATCTTTATAGCTGTTATCATCACATTTTAGACTTGTGTACGGATTGGGAATCCTCTGCTACAACGTTCTTCATGAACATACCGACTTCCTCTTTCCCCACCGACACGGATCAGACAGGAATCCTCCTCATCCGTTCCCTGGGCATTCCTCCCATGGACGCTTTCCTTCTTCTAAAGGACCTCCTGGACACCAGCCGCGGAAGAGGCGACAGAATAACCCGGGCCAAACGATGCATACGGCTGGGAGGAGAGGCTCTTGCCGACAGGGAAACAAGCGTGCCGTTTTCCCAGGCTGTCCGCGCCAGCCTGGAAGCAAGGAAACACCGCCGGCCCCGCACCCTGCAGGAAATCCGCTATATGGCTGCCCGGATGATGAAAAAATGCCCGGAACTGGCAAGAAAACAGGTCCGTTCCATCACGCCGGAAGATTGCGAGCGTTATCTCCGCAAAAGCTTTTCCACTCCCCGCCAGCGGCACAAGGGGCGGCTGATCCTGAGCGGCATCCTGAATTTTTCCCTGAAGCGCGGGTGGTGCCGCAGAAACGCGGCCTTTCTGGTTCCTCCCCCTATCCTCAGGGAAAAACGCATCAGGGCCCTTTCCCTGTACGAGGCAAAACGGCTTCTCCACACCGCGGAACAGTTGTTCCACGGAGCATGCCTGCCGGCCTGCGCCCTGATGCTGTACGCGGGCATACGCCCCCACGAGGTCAAAAGGCTGACCTGGAAGAACATCAACCTGAAATCCGGCCTGGTTTCACTGGCGCCCTGCCATACCAAAACAGGCGGGAGCCGCCACGTTTCCATCCTTCCCGTGCTGGGCGCCATCCTCAGCCGGACGTCTTCCGCCGGTTCCCCCTCCCGTCCCGTTTGCCCGCCCAACTGGGAAAAGAAATGGAGGGAAGTAAGGCGCCGGTCCGGCATCCTGAAAAAAAGCGGATGGGTGCAGGACGTGCTGAGGCATACCTACGCCTCCTATCACCTGGCCCATTTCTGCAATCAAAACCTTCTTCAGAAGGAGATGGGGCACTCCTCCCCCTCCCTGCTTTTGGCCCGTTATCTTAACATGGACGGAATCACCTCCGCAACCGGCGCCATGTTCTGGACGTACAGCTTCATTCCTCCCGCTCCGTTAAAGAAAGACTGACAAAAATCCGTCTGGAATTGCGTGGCCAAAGACGGACATCCACCTTGCGTCATCAAACCGGAGGCGTATTTATTTTGTCTTGAATCCAAAATAAGGCACAGTACAATAATCATCCAAGGGGGACAACCCCGGAACAGTTTTGCCTTGAATCCAAAATAAGGCACAGTACAATGCCGGATTCCTGGGAAGACTCCATCCCATCGTTTTGCCTTGAATCCAAAATAAGGCACAGTACAATCGATAAGCTCGTAGACCTTTACACTCACTAGTTTTGCCTTGAATCCAAAATAAGGCACAGTACAATAAGCGGTGGAAGCTCTCACTTGCGGCCCCCGTTTTGCCTTGAATCCAAAATAAGGCACAGTACAATAGTAGGAAAACCGGAAGCTATTTTGCATTAGTTTTGCCTTGAATCCAAAATAAGGCACAGTACAATTGTTTCAACTTCTCCGGTGCGGGGGACCTGGTTTTGCCTTGAATCCAAAATAAGGCACAGTACAATCAACCATGCAACGGGGATGAATCCCTGCGAGTTTTGCCTTGAATCCAAAATAAGGCACAGTACAATAGTTCGTTTGTTGTATTGGTATTCACGTTAGTTTTGCCTTGAATCCAAAATAAGGCACAGTACAATGGCCCGCGCAAAAACCGCTGCCAGGCCACAGTTTTGCCTTGAATCCAAAATAAGGCACAGTACAATCCCCGCAATGTAGGCAAACCGTTTCGCCCCGTTTTGCCTTGAATCCAAAATAAGGCACAGTACAATAACAGGCCTGCCCGCTTCCGTCTGAAGGAAGTTTTGCCTTGAATCCAAAATAAGGCACAGTACAATAGATACTGTGCCTTATTTTTATGTTCAGCGACTTATAAAAAAATACGGCGTCCGATATTTTTACCAGAGGAGCATCTGCTGAGGAAGGGAAACCTCCTGTCGGGGACAAGACCTGCCATGAAAAACGAACATCTTATCCCACTGGATATTCGTAACGAAAAGACAGCGGACAGAACCATCAGGCGGTATCATTTTCTGGATTCTGCGGGAGTGGGTAGCTATTCTTTCCTGAGTAACACACGCGCGGGCATAGACGCTATACTGAATCATCGTATAGCCGTCTTCTAAAAGAGCCTTACGGAAATACTGATAGTTTTTTTTATCTTCCGGCGTGGTTGTGGGAAGATCAAAGAACACAACTAGCCAGCCCATTTTATAGTTGTCATATGCCATGGTTCATACGGTCCGGATTGCCCGGCAAGAACTGCTTTGCGGAAACTGCGGCAAACGGCCTCTACCGCCGCTTTCAACGGCATCTGTTTGTTCTGGTGCATAACAGAAGCCTGCAAGGTAGCTGTAATATGTCGCCTGAACTCACGGGTGATTTCTCCTGCTCTCTCTTCTGTTTTTCCTTCCTGCAGGCACAAATGAATCCAACGGGCCACATTGGCGTCAAAGGCAGGCCTGAAGGGTTCCATCAGATCATAAGCCAAAGGCGCCGCATGTTCCCGGGATTGATGAAAAATGCCGAAGCAGGGATCCAGCCCCAGCGCAAAGAGATATTGCAATACGCAAGACAACAGAACAGCGTACGCATAGTTGAAGAGGTTATTAAACCCCTCCTCATGACGTCCTCTGCGAAAATCGGAGTTTGCCCATGTATCCGCAAATACGCTCCAGAACAGGCGGGCGCACTCTGCTTCCCTCGCCGTCTTTTCCGTCACGGCCATTCTCTTCAGCTCCGCAATGGCGGGATGATGCGGATTCCATACCTGCGCCAGCGCCGTCTGATTCCCACACTTGGCATCCAGAGTCTTTTGCCAGAGGCGGTTCCGCAAACGGGCCGGCATATCCGCCAGATGTCTTAACAGAGCGGTATCCGTAGCCCGATCCGCCGGCAGAAGCAGCACGGCAGGCCTGTAGCTTTCACACAGCACGAACCCTATTCTCTTCCTGGCCAGTTCTATCAGCAAATTGCTCGTGAGCGTCGCCTTAAAAGAACTGAGCACAACAGCCCCCACATCCTCCAGCGGAATCGTCCGGGGAGGATTCTCTCCATCCACGCATCTGAGCTGACCCTTGTCGCAGCTCAGATGGCATGTGCAGGCATCTATGCTCAGAATATGGTATGACATGTAAAACGCCTTATCGTGGAGTTCCCGTATAAGAAGTGGGGTATATCTCCAATCGATACTTTGTTAATAGTGTATCAAGTTTTACATTAATCCAATTAAATTCATGAGTTTTGGCCCCGGGAACTGCGGAATGAGGTATTTGAAGATCAATAGCTATGCCTCTCTCATTATCTTTTATGGATGCAATTCTCCATACGCCTGTACGCTTGGGATCTTTGGAGGAGGTTAAATGAATCAACATGCCTTTTTTCAAGATACGCACCGGCTTGCCGCCGTTCTGTTCTTTCAGGGCCATGATTCGCTTAAACACCTTAATATGTCTGATCACCACCGGCTTGGGATCTAACGCCACTCCATAATTGCCATCAATTTCTATGGCCGCCTTAAGAGCCTTCAATTTTGACGGGCCTTCCGGAAACACTCCGACCAATTTGCTTGCTTTTACCTGATTTTTTTCCTTCTTCCCATCTTTCTTTTTGGAAAGAGAAACCATGGCATCCTCCCCGCTTCCATCAACAGAAAGCACTCTCTGTATGGTTTCCTTGAGTAAAGCGCCGCCCATGTCTGCAGGGACATGCTGAATGACCCTCTGCTCCATCAATTTCTCGCGGATATTTTCTTTGATCCCACTAGGCAAATCCACCAATGATGCTCCCGTCTGGCCATCCTTCTCACGCAACTTATAATAACGTTTCTTCCTGAGTTCCAGGAAGTCCTGTTTCATCTTTTGATCCAGACGGCGCTTGATAATGGCGCGTCTCAACACGTTTTTTCTGTCCGCAGGAATAATTTCTGAGATAAGCCCCAGCACACAGGCATCCAGGGCATGATGCAGATGCGTGAGAGAACGCAGATCTTCCTTAATAATCCTGCCGTTGACCGGGTCTGCAGCCTCCGGGCACAATTCCTTGAAGACCCCAAAAACATCCCACGCCTTGCGAACTTCAGCAGTAACAGCGCCGGGAATCATGTCGATGTGCGCATCCGGCAGAGAGGTTTTAATAGACTTGCATGCCAGTTTCATTAGGTGGGAACTCTGCGTCATCATGCCTTCCGTCATGCCTATTTCCTTCATGGCCTCGTGATTTTGTGATTGATGTTTATGAGACAATCCCCTCACCATCAGTAAGGCTTTGCGCTTCTTTTTGCGCCTGCGGTCATCTTCATGCCCCTTCTTGTCATCCAACTTTTCAACCAATTCCCTGTACTTATTCAGGGAACGAATATGCAGGTTGGGTTTATCCGGCACAGGATTCTCCTGCTCCTGCTCCACAAAGTCGTACCCGGTGCGCTGACCTTTCATCCTGTTGACTCCCGGCCAGGTAAGAACCAGAGAAGAAAGCGCGTTAGACTGCCGGAAAGAATGGGGCACGATATGTTCCAGCTCCAGATTTTCCAGCTCATGCGTGCCATACGTTGCGCCGGTGAACGGGCATGTCCAATTCATGTCCATGGCAATGCGGCACTTGCGTATCAGGTTGGCAGAAAGCGCTTTCCCCGGCAACTCCCGTTTTAATCTATTGACGGCATCCGTATGACTTTTCTGGCGCAGAGTTAGTTCTCTCTGAATCTTTTTGCTGTCCATGGCGGAAAACGTTGTCAGCTCCTTGCCAACTTCCACGCAAACGCGGGAGATTCTGTCTTTTTGCCCGCCGGCGAAATCTTGAATCAAATCCTTCAGCAAGCGATCCAGAATCAACATACGGTGACGCACAAGGTGGTTGTTGGTCATCGTATCAAGACGGCGCTCTTTCTGGTGCTGATTCACGGAAGAATCCGTATCAAGGAGGCAATACAGGCAACCGTCATGCGCTTTCAGTTCCCCATCCGGATGCGCTTCTCTCCGGGCAGGACGCGTCGGGTCCTCTCCATCAAGAATTTCTTCCACCACTTTTTTCAAGACGGTGCGGGCATACGGCGCACGCCCCGTCGCATATTTGGGTTTTAACGGCGTGGCGGCATAATCCAGATCTGTCTTCTTGGCTTTCTTTCGATTGGCCTGTTGATGGCGTTCTTTCTCTATTTTCTTTTCTAACGCCTCGCCAGATTCCCCACGAGACTTAAGCAAATTCAACAAATAGTTTGGAGTAACGGACTTCCCGCGACGCAGGCGATTGGCGGCAATTCGATACACAGACGGCGAAAGAATTTGCCCGATGCCGCTTCTTTGCAGAACTTCCACGGCAGGGTTCAGGTAAAGAGCCTCTTCACTGTCAGGATGCAAAGTAAAATAGTTGCTTACATTAGTCTCTGTCTCCTTTCCCAGACGGGAAGAAATAGCCTTCTCCAGAGAGGCTTTGGTCAACTTGCCTTCCTGTCGGGCCTGATTCATCAATTCTCTGCGTATCTCTGCAGAAAGAGGTTCTCCGTCTGCGCGGATATTGCATAAAATCCGGGCCATGCGGTATTCATAAAATTCCGGGCAATTCGCCGTGGGCACCTTGGATAGTTTTTCTGCCCGTTCACGGGCGCTTTGCTCAGAATTGCCTTTCTTCAACTCAGCTTCATACACCTGCGCCCACGTGACAGGGCAGCGGCTGATGATGCGGTTATCAAAACGGGGGATTAACTGCCCGAACAAAAGACTTCCACGATAACGCCGAGCCAATTTTATCCCGTACTGAAGCAACACGCCGCGCTGTTCCGTTGTCAGGGGATGATGCTGCGCAATCAACTCTATGATCTCCGCAGTCAGCCCAGGAATCAGAGGCGCGGAAAGCTCCAATATGCGCCGTACCTCCTTTTCCACGATTAAGCGAGGAAAGGCGGTATTGAGATTTTTATAAGCCGGCGTTGAAACCTCCATCGGAGCATCCGCTTTGCCTTCTTCCAGTTTCAACTCCCGGCAAATGGTTTCCGCCATGGTCGCCGTCCCATGTTTATCCATCAAATCTTGAGCATGCTTCACTCTCTCGGTATCCTCACCGTTCCCGCCATCTTCTGAAAGGCTGTTAGACCATGAGACATTATTGTCGTACCCCCGGTTATGAGCATACCAGCGGAGAACATGCCAAAGCTCAATCGGGGCGAGAGTTCGATGCCCTTTTAACGCTTCTGACGCCAAATAAAAGGGAGCGGGGTGCCCGGAAGTTTCTTTCATTTCCGGCGTGATGATTTGCGCCTGAACCAGCAATCTGCCGATACGATCGATGCGAACGCGCCGGGAGCGGATATTGCGTCTCAAACGTCTGTATTCACGCCTTTTAAATGCCTGACAATCATCTTTCGGAAACAGAACCGTACCGCAACCGCAAACCGAGGGATCCGCATCATCATGGGATGCGGAAGCAATGACAGCCCATCCAATGGATGCATAACCAATATCAAACGAAAAAGTGAGAGAACGCGACATCACAAAAAAACTGCTTTAATTCATATTATATGCCAATATTGCATTCCATCAAGTATTTTAAAAATTATTCCATTCAGAAAAAAACAGTTGACAAAACATCTGAACATCACTTTAATTCCCAACGGATTCAAGACAAAATTTGAAATGCAAACCGATTTTCCTGACTGCCAGCCAGTCACACCGGTAACAAAAGCATTTTTATCAAACTGCCATGTGTTTCAGCACATGGCAGTTTTTACACCTTCTGAAAGTTCGAAAGACTGACAAAAATCCGTCTGGAATTGCGCGGCCAAAGACGGACAATTCCCTGCGCCGGGAACGTCCGGCGCCCCTCTTTTTCCAACCTTTCCGCCATTTTCCAACCATGCCAGCAACCAGCCCTCCCCGCGCCTGGGCCGAAATAGACCTCGGGGCCATCCGCCATAACCTGAATGTCGTCAAGCAGGCGGCCAAAGGGGAATATTACATGCCCGTCGTGAAGGCAGGCGCCTACGGCCACGGGCTGGAACAGGTTTGCCGCACGCTGGATTCGGAAGGCATCGCTTTCTTCGGGGTGGCCAATGTGGGGGAAGCCCGGCGCATCAGCCAGGCGGGCTGCCGCACCCGCCCTTACATCCTGGGCCCCGCGTTCCCGGAGGAACGGGAGGAAATCGTGCTGAACGGCTGGCGCTCCTTCATTTCCACCATGGAGGAAGCAGAGCATTACAATTCCCTGGCGCGGCTGTACGGAAAGACGCTGCCCATCCACCTTTCCGTGGATACGGGAATGGGCCGCGGAGGATTCCTGCCGGACCAGCTTGAAGAACTGCTTTCCCGCCTGGGAGAACTGGACAGCCTGCATCCGGAAGGCCTGGGAGCACACCTGCCCTGCGCGGACGAGGACCGGGAAATCACGCTCAGGCAAATCGCCCTCTTTGAACGGATGGCCGCCCGCATCCGGGAGAAACTGCCCTTGAAGTATTGCCACCTGGCCAACAGCGCCGCCTCCCTGGATTATGAAATCCCCTCCAACAACATGTGCCGCCCCGGGCTGGTGCTGTACGGGTTTTCCCCCATTGACTCCCCATGGGCCTCTCAATTAAGGCCGGCCATGGCTCTTTTTTCCCGCCTGACGGTGGTGCGCACGCTGCCGGAAGGCCACGGCATTTCCTACGGGGGCACCTATGTGACGGACCATCCCACCAGGGTGGCGACCGTGGGCATAGGCTACGCGGACGGCTACCTGCGTTCCCTGGCCCATAAGGGCGCCCGCGTCATGGTGGACGGGGTTTCCTGCCCCCTTCTCGGGCGCGTGACGATGGATCAGATCATCGTGGACGTCAGCCGGGCGCCTCACGCGGAACCGGGCATGACCGCAGAAATCATGGGGCCGAATATTCCCGTGACGGAACTGGCTGAAAAGGCCGGCACCATTTCCTGGGAAATTTTTACCGGAATAGGCCCCCGGGTTCCCCGCCATTACAATTATTAGACTTTCAACCGGGGAAGAAGCCCGCCATTCCGCGTGGAACCTTCATTCCCTATTGACGGGCATCCGGAAATATCGTTTATTTAACCGATATGATGAAGGTTTCCACCAGAGGACGTTACGCATTGCGCCTGATGATTGATCTCGCCCACCACCGCAACGAAGGCTACGTTTCCCTGAAGGAGATTTCCGCCAGGCAGGACATTACCGTACGTTATCTGGAACAGATTATCGCCATCCTCCTGAAAGCGGGATTTGTCCAGAGCTTCCGGGGAAAGGCGGGAGGATACCGCCTTTCCAGACATCCGCGCGAATACACCACGGAAGAAATCCTGAAACTGACGGAAGGCTCCCTTCTGCCTATTTCCTGCACGGCTCCCCACGAAAATCCGTGCCCGCGGGCGGCAGGATGCGCCACGCTGCCTTTCTGGCGCGGGCTCCAGCAAGTCATTGAGAATTATTTGCGCCGCGTAACGCTGGAAGATCTGGCCGAGCAGCAGAAGGAAATCGGCTGCGGCTACGGAGCCGGCATTTAAGCAGCGGCCGCGGGCCTGAACATTTCTCCACCTTTTCCCATTCCGGCCCATGTCCCGTTTTTTTTACCCGGAGCTTGACATGGGCTTTTCTTTTCGTTATCCATTTCCTAGTTTTCCGATAGGAATATAAAAACATGAGCAAGAACCATCGATTTGAAACACGCCAGATCCACGTGGGTCAGGAAAGTCCGGATCCGTCCACCGACGCGCGCGCCGTACCTATTTACGCCACCACTTCCTATGTCTTCAAAAACTCGGAACAGGCGGCGGCCCGTTTTGCCCTGGCGGAGCCGGGCAATATTTATAACCGCCTGATGAACCCTACCGCAGATGTTTTTGAACAACGCATCGCCTCCCTGGAAGGAGGGGCGGCCGCGCTGGCCGTATCCACCGGAGCCGCCGCAGTCACGTATGCCATCCAGAACATCGCCCGGGCCGGGGATCACATTGTTTCTTCCTCCACCGTATATGGCGGAACGTACAATCTTTTCGCCAATACGCTGGCGGATGCCGGCATAGAAACCACTTTTGTGGACGCAAGGAACATTCAGAATTTTTCCAGGGCCATCCGGAACAATACCAAGGCCCTGTACGTGGAAAGCCTGGGCAACCCGAATTGCGACATTGTGGATATGGAAGCGCTGGCGGAAGTGGCGCACGCCCACGGCATCCCGCTCATTGTGGACAGCACGTTCGCCACGCCCTTCCTGTTCCGCCCCCTGGAACACGGAGCGGACATCGTGGTGCATTCCGCAACCAAGTTCATCGGCGGCCACGGCACGGTGATGGGCGGCGTGATTGTGGACGGCGGCAAATTCGACTGGACGCAGAACGACAAGTTCCCAGGCATCAGCAAGCCCAACCCCAATTACCACGGAGCCGTGTTCGCGGAGGTATGCGGCAATCTGGCGTATATCGTCAAAATCCGGGCCACTCTGCTGCGGGACACGGGAGCCACCATCAGCCCGTTCAATTCCTTCCTGCTTCTCCAGGGGCTGGAAACACTTTCCCTGCGGGTGGAACGCCATGTGCAGAACGCTTTGCGCGTAGCGGACTATCTGGCCGCCCATCCCCAGGTGGAGAGGGTGAACCATCCCTCCCTGCCGGACCATCCGGACCACGACCTTTACAAGAGATACTACCCGAACGGGGGCGGATCCATCTTCACCTTTGAAATCAAAGGTGGCGCGGAAAAAGCTCGCAAGTTCTGCGAAAGCCTGGAACTATTCTCCCTGCTCGCGAATGTGGCGGACGTCAAGTCCCTGGTGATCCATCCGGCCTCCACCACCCACTCCCAGATGACGGAGGAGGAACTGAAGGCGGGAGGCATTACGCCTTCCACCGTGCGGCTTTCCATCGGGACGGAACATATCGACGACATTCTGGAAGATCTGGAACAAGGCTTCCGCGCCATTCTCTAACGATTTGACGGCAGCAACGCTCTTTTCCTACAAGCCATGAGAATTTACAAAAACATTACGGAACTGATCGGCGGCACCCCGTTGCTGGAACTGACCAATTACGAACGCAGGAATGGCCTGAACGCCACCATCCTGGCCAAGCTGGAATACCTGAACCCCGCCGGCAGCGTGAAAGACCGCATTGCCCAGGCCATGATTGATGCGGCGGAAGCCGCCGGGAAGCTGAAGCCGGATTCCGTCATCATTGAGCCCACCAGCGGAAACACGGGCATCGGCCTGGCGGCGGTGGCCGCTTCACGCGGGTACCGGATTATATTGACCATGCCGGAGACGATGAGCGTGGAACGCCGCAACCTCCTGAAAGCCTACGGCGCGGAACTGGTGCTGACGGACGGCGCGCTGGGCATGAAGGAAGCCATCGCCAAGGCGGAGGAACTGGCCGCGGGACTGCCCAACAGCTTTATTCCCGGCCAGTTCGCCAACCCGGCCAACCCGGAAGCTCATTTCCGCACCACAGGCCCGGAAATCTGGAATGATACAGAAGGCAAAGCGGATATTTTTGTGGCGGGCGTGGGTACCGGAGGCACCATCACAGGCGTGGGCAAGTACCTTAAATCCCGTAATCCGGGCATCCGGGTCGTTGCTGTGGAGCCGTTCTCCTCCCCCGTGCTTACCCAGGGCACGGCCGGCCCCCACAAGATTCAGGGCATTGGCGCGGGCTTCGTGCCGGAAACGCTGGATACCTCCGTGTACGATGAAGTCATCACCGTCACCAATGAAGACGCTTTCTCCACAGGGAAGGAACTGGCGCGCACGGACGGCGTGCTGGCGGGCATTTCCTCCGGCGCTGCTCTCTGGGCCGCCACACAGGTGGCGCGGCGCCCGGAGAATGAAGGCAAGACCATCGTCGTCCTGCTGCCGGACACGGGAGACCGCTATCTTTCCACCCCTCTGTTTACGGACTGATTCCTTCCATTCCCTGCCATGAAAAAATTCAATCTCCATCTCTACCTGGTCACGGATGAAGCGTCCAAATGCCGCTACAGCCTTCTGGAAACCGTCCGGAAAGCGGCGGACGGAGGAGTTACCATGGTGCAGTACCGCTCCACCAATCCGGATGCGGGAACCTGTTACCGGGAAGCTTTGCCCATACGGGATTTCCTGGCCTCCCGCGGTATTCCCTTCATCGTCAACAACCGCATTGACCTGGCTCTGGCGCTGGAAGCAGACGGCGTCCACATCGGCCAGAGGGATCTTCCGGTTCCCTCCGTCAGAGCCATGATCGGCCCGGATAAAATCCTGGGACTGTCCGTCTCCAATAAGGAACAGCTCCGCGCCGTGGATGCATCCCTGGTGGACTACCTGGGCATGGGCCCCGTCTTTCCCACCATTTCCAAGCTGAACGCCCCTCCCGTGCTGAGCGTGGAAGGCTTCGCCGCTCTGGCTTCCCAATCTCCCCTGCCTGTTGTCGCCATCGGCGGCCTGGACGCGGAACGGGCCCGGCAAGTGCGCGCCACGGGAACCGCCTCCGGAATTGCCGTTGTCTCCGCCATTTGCGGAGCGGAGAATCCGGAAGCCGCCGCACGGGCTCTTGCCTGACGGACGAACCGCAGGAAACACCGGACAATCAAGCACTTTTTTACGCCATGCTTTCACCGACAGACCTTGTTCAAGCCGTTGCCGCCGATCTGGAAAAAATCCGGGAAACGGCCCCGCTGGTTCTCTCCCTGACCAATTCCGTCGTCCAGCCCCTGACGGCCAATCTCCTGCTGGCCATAGGCGCCGTCCCCGCCATGCTCAACGACGCGGAAGAAGCGGCGGACATGCTCCGCAGCGGAACAGGCGCCCTGCTGGTCAACCTGGGCACCGTGACGCGCGAACAGGGAGCCGCCATGCAAACAGCGGTGCGGGAAGCCAATAGGCTGAATATCCCCTGGGTGCTGGATCCTGTGGCCGTAGGGGCTCTTTCCCTGCGCACGCGGCTGGCGGGGCAATTGAAGGAACAATCCCCCCGCATCATCCGCGGAAACGCTTCTGAAATCATGGCCCTGGCCGGCTATTCCTCCGTCACGAAAGGGCCGGAAAGCACCAGCTCCAGCGCAGACGCCCTGCATGCGGCCAGGGA
>ENA-ORNF01001289-ORNF01001289.1-human-gut-metagenome-genome-assembly--contig:-NODE-1289-length-22392-cov-3.838922_pt1 | contig 22392 bp, 22 predicted proteins | sample MGYA00242110_ERZ509012 | MGnify/ENA primary metagenome ERZ509012 (study PRJEB26280, sample SAMEA2338714) | human gut metagenome | biome: human gut; feature: human-associated habitat; material: faeces...
CCAGCCGCAGCCGTGTAATGCCTTCTGCCAGCGTTCCAGCACATCTTTTAATTTCATGAAATCAAGTGGATAGAGATCCCACTTTTCTTTTCCCGGCTGCTGATCTAACATGACATGTTCAAATTGGAAGATCATCGAAAATTCACTGTGATCCGGATTGCTGTACAGTTTGGCATTGTCCGTATTTGCGCCCCAGGTCTCGCCCACCGTGATCACATTTCCCTTCTGGAATGTATTGGCACTCATCTCACGGATATATTCGTGCAGATGCGGTCCATTTGCTGTGATCTTCTGATCCGGCTCTTTTGCGATCTGGTCAATGACATCCAGGCGGAATCCTCCGATGCCTTTTTCCATCCACCAGTTGATCATCTCATAGATTTTTTCACGCAGTTTCGGGTTGTCCCAGTTTAAGTCCGGCTGCTTTACTGCGAACTGATGGAAATAATATTGTCCTAGCGAATCCACCCATTCCCATGCAGAACCTCCGAAACATGCCTTCATATCATTTGGCGGCGTTCCCTCTTTGCCATCTCTCCAGACATAAAAATCGTGGTACGGATTGTCCTTGCTCTTTTTCGCCTCAATAAACCACGGATGCTCATCCGAAGAATGATTGAGTACCAGATCCAGGATAATGGAAATGTGATGTTTCTCTGCCTCTTTGATCAGCCGCTCCATGTCCTGCATGTTGCCAAAAAGCGGATCGATATCCTGATAATCGGAAATATCGTAACCATTGTCGCACTGCGGCGATCTGCACACTGGGGAAAGCCAGATCGCATCTATGCCAAGCTTCTCCAGATAATCGAGTTTTTCTATAATACCGCCCAGATCTCCGATCCCATCGCCATTGCTGTCTTTAAAGCTACGCGGATAGATCTGGTATATCACTGCTTTTTTCCACCAGTCTTTTTCCTTCATACTGTCCTTCCTTTCGTTTTTCGCTTTTTTTCGTGTTTCTTTTCCCCTATCTTAATCGGCTTTGCGCTATCTGTCAATCTCTCCCTGCTCTTTCAGATAGGAAAGAAACGCTTCGCATCCGGTCACAACATCACGGTAGGTCTCATCAAAGCGGTTCGAATACCACGGATCGACAACAGAACGATCCTCCCCTGCATAGGTTAAGAGCATCCGCATTTTGCCACCCTGCTTATGATGAGTCATACGTTCCATATTGCGCATGTTCATCGTATCCATGCCGATCAGATAATCATAATCGTCATAATCGGATGATTTTAATTGTACTGCTCTTTTTCCATCACAGCGGATGCCGTGCCGTGCCAGCTCCTCCCTTGCCGGAGGATAAACCGGATTGCCGATGCCGTTATAGATTTCTTCCGTGCTGGTCGCGGCGGAAGCAATGTAAAACTGGTCAGCAATGCCACGCTTTTTTACCATGTCTTTTAAAATAAATTCTGCCATGGGGGAACGGCAAATGTTGCCGTGGCAAATAAAAAGCACTTTAATTTTATCTTGCATATCTTCGTTTTTCCTTGTATATCCTTATTTTTCCTAGGTTTTATCGCACTTTCACGACATCTAACCCAATGGTCTTATCCTAGCATAAAATCGCATATTTTACCATATCTCGGTAAGTAAAATGAGTACAAATCTAGGTATAAACCCGATTCGTACTCATCAGTACTTTTTCCCTATGCCCTTTATTTCCTTACTTGGCACACTTTTTCATTTCTTTTTCTATCCTTTCAAGCCTCTCCATTTCTCTCTGTGCATCTTCCAACTTAAGGTGTGTATACACATTTGAGGTAACACTTATATCTGTATGTCCCATTAAATATTTCAATGTTTCTACAGATATTCCTCGCTTTGCCGCATTCGTACAAAATGTATGACGGCACACATGTGGTGTTATCTTTGGAAGTTGCACTCGATAAATTCTATTGTACTTCTCAACCACATGCTGAAAGCGTTTTTCCCATTGATAGGGCATCATTGGTTTTCCACGCTTATCCAAGAACAGAAAACCTGTATAACCATCTATCATTTCCTCGACTTTAGGTTTCTTTCTATTCTGTACTACCCTCTTGAATGCTGCATAAACTTCATCCGACATTGGCAATACTCGTGTCCCAGCTTCAGTTTTTGTTTTTTCTATGTACTTTCCCCTATTGCCAACATACTGTAATTGATGGTTCACGTTGATTGTTCTTTTCTCCAAGTCTATATCCTTTAACGTAAGTCCGCAAAACTCGCCTATTCTCAAGCCTGTTCTAAATAATATAAACATCCCATCGTAGCACTCACTGAAATGTTCATCCTGTTGAACAAACCTTAAAAACTCCTTTTCTTGCTTTGATGTTACTGCATCTCTTTTTACTGAATCATCAATTAGAAAATTATGCAGTTCAAAATCAAAAGGATTTTTTCTGATTAGGTCTGCCTCATAAGCCATCTGAAAAGCTGGTCTTACTACTCCACGTATTGTATGGATACTGCTATAGCTCTTTCCATCCTCCGACTGTAATTTTATTAACCAAGCCTTTGCATCTATCGTGTTGATATGATTAATCTTCTGACTTCCAAAGCTGTCTCTTTTTAATACATTAACCACTGTTTTATATCCAGCGGCTGTGGTAGGTCTGACATTGCGCTTTTGCTCCAAATATTTCTCTACCAGTTCTAATACTGTCATATCTCCACCGGATAACGAAATACCATTTGCCAAGTCACGCTCTAGCAATTTTTCCTTTTCTCTAAGCGATAAGTCTGCCTTTTTTCCCTCTGGCATTTTATCATGTCTTTCCAGTTTCCAGCTGTATACAAATATTCTCTTTTTTGAAATTGGATCTAACGTGCTGAATAAATATCTTCCATCGGCACGCTGTTGCTCTCCCATTCGCAATATACGATTCTTGTTGTCTCTTCTTTTTTCACTCATGGTTTATCCTCCAAACTCTAGTACAATCCCCACCATTGGGATGGGGATTGTATCGGAACTACATATATTTTGCAAGGTATTTTTTGCTTTTATATAGAGCCTGTCTCATCAATAAACTGTTCGAATATCTTACGTTTAATAAGTATCTTATTTCCTACCATAAGTATGTAATCTGCTGTCGGATTGTTCGCCACCAGTTTACGAAGATTTTTCTCTCCAATGTTGAAGTACTGAACCGCCTCTTTGATTGTGAGATTATACTTCTCGCTTGCCATTAAATAATCTTTTTCTATTTTCATACTGATTCAAAATCCTTTCTATTGGATTTTACTGAATCATTTTGCACCTCATTTTTTTGCAGTTCGACACCGATTGCATCAAACTGCCATTTGCTTTTTTACTTATTGACTACTACTTTTGCTTGTTGCTTATGCAGAAAAGGTAAACAGTTTCTTCTTTTCTGCATTGGTTGTTGTGAATGTTGCTTTGGTTTCATCAAGTGCGCTCTGGATTGCTCCAAACAACTCATTGATTTGCTCTGTTGAGTAGGTGTAGTATTTCTTGTTTGAGAGTTTCTGCAGCTTCTCTATCTCTGCCATCACCTTTGATGCTTGGTTCTCGGCTTTTTCTTTGAAGCGTGCTGACTTGTCTGGCTGTGCCTGTTGTACTGGCTGGGTTGCTTCTGTGCTTACTGTTGGTGCTGGGGTGTTTGTTGTTAAACTGTCCATATTATTTTCCTCCATAGATTTGTTTTATTTATACTGCTTTTCTCTTGTTGCTGTAGGTACCTTACACTTGCAATATACCACCAAAATTGCAAAATGTAAGCGAAAGTGAGTGTAGAAAAAATCTGCTCTGTTGGCTGTATTCTACACTCTTAAAATTCAAAAAAACAAATGTCATAAACTACTTAAGTATAAGTATATGTACATTTTTCATGATGAGTCTGTTGTGCAATTTGACGAACACCAAAAAAATAGCTGCAATTTTCTTTGATATATCCGCTCTGAAATAGAAAATTGCATCAGAGTAAACTTCTAATGCAATCATAGGAATTTTTTACTATGTGATTTTGTGTCGGTATCTACTTGGGTTATTTTTTGAATTATTTGCTGGTGGTGTTTATTTACTGTTTTAACAGGGCATTTATGCTATGGTAATTATAGGTACATTTTATCTCACTATCTATTTATTCTTCCAAACTGCTATTTTTCTATTATTTTCATGCTGATTTTTTATAAAAATAAATTGTTTAGCAAAAATATTGATTCACTTTTTCTGTTTTTTCCATATTTTTTTCTTTATTGAATTTTTCAAAAATCCACATTTTTATAAGTGATATAAAAATCTGCTTTTTCAGACCCTTCTCACTAGTCCTAGAAACTGTAGCAATTTTATGTAGATATGCAAAAGAAAAGCACTACCGCTGGGGTAATGCTTTTGCATGTGTTGAATTGTATTTAGTTTTGAAAGGCTCTGCGCAAACGCTTTTTGTAGGCTTGTTCTATTTCATCATAAAAGTCTACGTCTGCTCGCCAATCTCCATCTACTGGTACTTCTGCAAACATGACATTGCAACACCTTCCATCTGGATATATCATTGTTAAACCTATTATGTTTCCTCTTCTGAAACTCTTGAATCTTAATCCCATATCTGTTGCCTCCTATGGTTATGCTAATTGCTCTGCTTCTTCTGCCTGTTGTAGCTGTGCTATTTGCATTGCTTTATCCAATCGCTCCTCATACGCAGATAGGACTTTATCATAGCATTCCATATCTGCCCTCCAGTCTCCTCCTTGTGGCATCTCCATGGTGATTACTGTTTTCTGCTCTCCTGTTGGTATGACCATAGAAATGTTGATTTTCTGCCCTGTCTTGCAGCCTTTGAACTTTACCTGCATTGTTGTACCCTCCTTAATTAAAAATATTTTTTCTTTCTTCTCAATATAAAGTGCTTAAATCTGTAAGGAATTTTTACTTTGCAGCATTTCTTCATGCTAATTCGCTTAGTAACTGTATTGATTACATTAACAAATGTCTGTTCACAGTATCAGTAGTATTTTTCAATTTTCCTTGTTTTCAGTGGGTGTATATATTAATTTGATTCCAATGCCTACTTTATCGGTCTAATCAACAATGATTCCAAACAATACTAATATGTGCTATTATGAATCTATAAAATTGTGAGCGAGGAAAAAGCATGGCAGAACATTTCAAGCTGGAAATTACAAACAGAAGTACAAAGATTACCACGTGGACTGGTGTATCAGATGATTTTGCAAATGAATATAGGGAACGCTTAGGGGTTGATGATAGCTTACCAGACGATTATATCCCTGCACCCATGAGTGATGCACTAAAGACTGTACTGACTCCATTTCCACCTGAAAATGATAAAGATAAACCAAATGAGAATCAGATTGTCTCTAAAAGTCCTGCCAAAAAGAATACTGGCAAATATGCAACCTACAACTATGCAAAGCGTGTGAAGAAAAGACGCTCTACCTTTAAAACTCTTGCATATATCAATTTTAAAATTCCAAATGTGCAGTTTGTCACACTTACTTTTGACAGTCGAATAGTTAATAATGCAAATGACCTACAAACATGTCATAAAGCATTCCAGAAATTTATCAAACGTATTCGACACCAATATGATGATTTCAGATATCTTGCTGTGTTCAGCAGACAAACTAATAAGAACTGGCACTATCATATGATTTGTAATTTTGACGAGTCAGTGACTGGCAAGGCTATTCATGACCTCTGGACTTATGGTATTGTTCATAATACTGTGCTTACAAAATATGATGAATTTGATACAAAAGTCTCCTACTGCGTTGATAATATGGAGCGTAACTCTTGGGAAGAATTGCAGGGCGAAAAAGGCTATCTAAACTCAAAAGGCTTGCAGAATAAAATTGTGCTAAGGTCTTGGAATGAAAAAGAAGCTGATATGGCTTATGAATATCTGCGTCAGATACTGCAAAGTGATGATATTCCTTATCCGCTTCATAGTGTCAATAAGAAAGGCAAACTGCCTTCACTATCTAAAGCTTATGATATAAACTATCTGGTTTCACATAAGGGATTTGCAGAGCTGTTTGCCAAGCCCATTGTTGCGAAAAAGAAGTGATTGTTTTTAATATAAATATAGTATGAATATGACCATAGCTGTCACATGTGAATTGATTTTATCTGATGAATTATGATTGTATTTTATATGTGTCTGTTGTTCTAAAAATGTGCAAAAAAATAAACCCTACTGGGTCATTTACTACAATATTATTAATGGTGAGAGCAGTGCTGGTGTCAAATCTGTAGGATGAGGATGTGGTTGAACATATTCCAGCTGAACCAACTGTCGCCTTATAAGTAGTTGACATATCAGGTGACCTGTTTATAAATCTAGTTGCAAAGGTTTCATTATACTCGGTACCAGATTTGCGTGTGCCCTGTGGGGTATTGGCTGATTTAAAGTTGTATGCTGAATCATATGCCAGGTTTGTTAGGTAGGATATTGCTCCACCATTTTTCCAATCTGCTAAGGTGAGGTGGTCTTGCCCTCCTATATAAATGATGAATAGGAAAGCCACTAGTGACTTTCCTATTTCTATATTAATTCAAATCCTGTGTTGTAATGTTTGAACTGAACCATTTATCTGTTTTTAAAAGTTCTGTCAGGTCTACACTACTATAAACATTTACTCCCATGAAGTTTCCTACTCTATTTGCTTCACCTTCATACAAATCACTATATGCAGCTGTCCTCATCTGGAATGAGTAGAAGCTATTTCCAATGTTTTCTTTGCTACTCTGACTTGGTGTAAGTTTTGTATCAAAGACTGTGCTTCTTTCCATCGGATCCCATAAACCTGTATTGATGGTTGTTGTGCTTACAAGAACTGTCACACCATCAAAGGCTTCGTTGTACCATTTTCCATCAGCACTACTCCATGTAGTTGAGTTATCACTTCCTGTATTACGCTCAAGAGCTTTTACCAGCTGTGTTACTACTTGTGTCTTGTCATTGATTGTTTTTGCTGTTCTGTTGTTTATGCTTTCAGCACCCTGACCTTTTGTAACAATGACTTCACCATTCATTCTTATGTTTCCTTCAGCATCCGCACTGAATACATATTTTTCTTTTGATGTATTTCCCTCTGCTACGTTGATATATAAATCATTGAAGTCATCCCAGTTGTACTTGCTGTCTGATGATATGCTTTTACCATTAAACTTCTTTGATTTTGTTATATTCTCACCGCTAAATGGCTCTTTCTTTGCACTCTTATTTCCAAAAAGCTCAAGTCTTAAAGTTTTTAAGCTCTCTACTACTGAATTTACTGTAGCTTTATGATTACTGTCTGATGTTGCTTCTGTAAAGTCTCCACTTACTGAACCAGTGTAATCTACCTGTGTCTTTCCATCTCCTTCAAGTATGCATTGATAGGTAATGACCTTAACATCTTTACTCTTTGCATCATCTCTGTTTTTAATGTTCAATGTTGCTCCGCCAGGTATCACTTTATAAGCATTATCTGTAGTTCCAAATAAACTATTTATGTTTTTTATCAATGATGTATGTGTTGACCACTGATTACTCTGTGCTTCAAGTGTGTTACCATCATCTTCTGACTCAAATCTTACTGTCACACCATTTCTTAAATTAAGTGTTCTTGTATATTTTCCAAGTACATAGGCTGTCTGACTTTTAACATTTTCATAAGATGAAGTGTATTTATCATATCTCATTTTGATATATGGATAAAATGTAATGCTGCCTACCTCTGCTTGGTTCTTTTTCAGTGCTTCATTTGAATTATCTCTGCTAGACTGCCCACTATAAACCTTAACTAGCACTTTGATATTGCTTAAACTTAAAGCCGTATCAGACTTAAATGAGTAATTCATTGTCTGCGTACAAGTCTTATTACTATGTGGTGAAGCTGTACCTGCTCCATACTTTGTACTATTGTCTTTATATGCTCCACTAAATTTTGCTGTGAATGTATTGACAAAATCAGATGTTTTTCTTATACCTTGTGGCGCATTGGCTACTTTAAACCCAATTTCACTCATTAAGTTATTTGTTGATGTGTCATTCTTCCACTGTGCAACTGTTAAATCATCTTCGCCTCTCCATAATACACATACGTAATCCCAGCCACTTCTGCTAGGTGTATCTGCATCATTAGATGGTCGTCTAAATTTATGCCAGTATTTTGCTAGGCTGCTTGCTGAAGTATTCTCTACTACATTTTGCCATCCATGCTTCTGTACCATTATCTTAGGTGCTGTACTAACATTTTGATTCTTTAATGATACTGATATTATGTTATCTAATAGTTTGAAGTTACTACAGTAATCTGTGTGTCCTCCACAATATGTAGTATCGCCACTGTGATCTGTTGTTCCGTCTGCTTTCTTTTTATCGTTGCTATGGTTTGTCATATTTCCACATCCATCGGTGTAGGAATGTCCACTACAGCTTGACAAACTAAATGCTCCACTTGTCCATGCAAAACTATGAGTGTTGAACCCTTTTGTTGTTGATGCTTCACTGAATCGAACTCTCTTTGTCAGACTTGCCTGTGAAATTTCAAAATCTCCAGTGCCACCACTACTTCCTGATGTTTTCTCTAATAATACATATAAGCATTTTTCTGTATTTGAGAGCTGCACTGTTTTTTCTGTTTTTTCTGTTGTTCCTGTCTGTGTTACTTTGCCGGGTATACTTCCTTCCCATGTCACACTACTTATATTTGTAGATGTTTGATTACTTATCTTCCATCCTACTACTTTATAGGATTGCTCATTTTCTATTATAATCTTGCTAGCTATATTTTTTATATTGTAGCATCCTGCATCTATGTAGGTGTTTCCTCCATCGTTACTGTATCTATAGTTTTTAACTATTGTATACGCTCCATCTGATTCGTCTGCTGGAGGTGCTGGTGTATCTCCTTTTGATTCATCATAGGTTGTCTGTTCCCCACTTTTCCCTTGATTTACTTCATTATTCCAAACTGAAATGATACCACTTGCTGAACTCATGATTACATCATTTGTCTGCTTGCCTGATGGACATGGATTTAAACCTAACTGGGTAACCTCGAATTTCATACAGTTTGCAAATATATTATTTGTATATCTTGAAAATACTTTTGTACCATTTTGAGGATATCCATTTTCCTGCTGTGCTTTCGCCCAGCCTGACGCAGTGGCTACTATTACCTGTCCGTTGAGGTTGCCTCCATGCATGGTGATCCAGTAGACGCCTTCGAAGATGAGGTACATATCATTACTAGAGCTTATGAATTTGTTAGCCATGTCTGAACCGAAATAGTCCCTTATAATACTTGTTGCTCTGAACTCGTTATTTGCTTTATTAAGTAATGTATTTTTTAGAACTGCTCCGTTTCCATCTCCACTGCTTGAGAATGGTGTTGGTACTCCACTTATTGTAGTAAATCTTGAGGGTGCTTGGTTGCCAAACTTTGATTTCTCGTAATTAAAATTTCCATCTGTAGGTGGAACTTTGGCTCCATCTATTGCTGCCTCTACTACTGGGGTTAATAGGTTGCCATTGCCATCTACTATGTAAATTAGGTATGCTGATTTGTAGGATGCTGCACCACCTGCAATAATATGTGTTCCTGAGGAGCCAGCGTCACCTGTTCCGTTTCCACTCTCATTATCTGCATAAGCTGTGAATGGAAATGTTATGATGATCATTATTGCAAGTATGAAAGATATTATTTTTGTTAATCTCTTACTACTCATTTTCCTATTCTCTCCTTAAAAATGTTGGAGACTCACTTTCGTGAGCCTCCATAAATTAAAGTTGATGTATTCTATTGTAGGTTTCCTCCAGTAATAGCTCCTTCTCCACCCCAATTTTCAGTTACTCCGCTTCGGTTTTCTCTGCTTGAACCTGAACCATCACCTGATCCACTGGGTGAAACTGTTTGTTCTTCACTGGATTGTGCTGGCTGTGAAGTGGTGTTATTACTAGCACCTCCATTGTTATTACCTGTATTGTTCGTGTTGGTTGTACTTGGTTTTGTTGTAGTTGAGGTTGATACCTGTGTATCTTTTAAATACTTTGATGATACAAAAGAACCATTTGACAACTGATACCATTTTCCTGATGCTACCTCTGTATAGCCTGTTACTTCTACTGACTGGTTCGTTGATAAACTACCTGTTTTGTCGTATGTCGTGCCCGGACCCTGTCTAAGGTTTACTGCCTGCTGAGCATACAGGGTAGCTGTCATTGGAGTTACTGTATAATTACTTTCCTTTGATGTTGTCTGTCCTGCTTCTGACTGTAACTGTTCATCTGCTTTCGTTGCCTCTGCTATTGCCTGTGAAGCTTCATCCTCTATCTGGTTATCTTCTTCTGTTGGTACATATAAATCCCCTGCTGTATTTCCATTGGTTTCTTCTGGTTCTGTGTTCACTGAACCTATGTTGGTTTGGTAAACCTCTACTGCATCTATGAAAAGGTTGATTGCTTCGGATTTTGTGATTGCTTCATCCCAGTTGAGGTTGTCTTCTGTGACAAACCCTATTGCTGCTGCTTTCTTAAAAATGTTGAACATATCTGTTGGCAAGCCTTTATCAGTACTGTTTAATGCCTCTTGATATGTAACATCTCCACCATCTGTTAATGTTGTAAATGTTACACTGTCAACATCTGTTTCTTCTTTGCCAGCTTCTTCTAAGCGACTTGAATATTCATCACCGAAGAGTGCTTTTGTCAACATATAAATGTATTCGCCTCTTGACATGGTGCTTTCAAAAGACTTTTCATTTAAGCCATTTGAAGTGTTGATGTAACAATAATCATTCATTGGTGCTGCAAAATCGGTATATGTTGTTTCGCCGACCTTTGCTGTGAAATCGCTATCGGTTTCTGGTGCCTGCTGGTCGTTGACTGGTGTGATGGCACGCATCAATAATGTCATTGCCTGTGCTCTACTGATTGTTGAATCGCCATCAAACTGTCCTTCGGATTGATCTGGTAATAACTCGAAGTAGGCATTGATTACTGCTGGGATACTTTGATTTTCTTCAATGTCTGTGTAATTATCAGATGCAATTGACTCAATTTTTTCTGACTTTTCTGTATCTCTTATTGTGTCAATAAATAAATTGGTGCTTCCTAAAGCATTAAATAATGTATTATTCTGATTTGCTTTGCCTGTTTCATCGGTATAGATGATTCCAGTCTTGGCACCATCTTCCGATACTGTGACTCCAAGCAGTTCCTCAAATGCTTTTCTTAACTCTGGATGTGTTTCAAGGGATGATAGTTGAAGCCATGGGAGCAGCTCTACCTTGGAATCCTCTGCATTGTCATAGTCGGGAACTGCATACTCCAGTTCTATTTCTGTCGATTCTTGGAGCATGTTGTATGTATCCTGCTTTGTTGCTGATGCACACCCGAACAACATGCTACTTAGCATAACCATTGTTAGTGTTGGGATGATTACCCTTTTGATTTTCATGTACTTGCCACTCATTGTATATGTTCCTCCTGTTTTGATAATGAGCGAGGGCATCTGTGCGATGCCCCCTCAACCAAAAAAATGAACAAATTAAAAACTAATTATTTTTATTAAAATGTACTGATTCATGTAATAAAAATCTTTATATTGCAACTACTATCTGCACAACTTGTAATGCTAAACCAATAACCATTAATATTTCCTGTGAGTGATTTTTTACAAATGTATGTATTGCAGACAAATCGCTTGCTTTTGATAAGTTGTTCAATGTATCAGCAATTTCTTTATCACTGCTTTCTTTCATTTCATCCAACTGCTTAAATAGTTTTTTGCCTTTCTTTGAAATTGAATACTCTTGTGTATGCTTATCTTCATCAATGATTCCATTCCGTTTCCAAAACCCCACATAACTATCATATTCTTCTCTTGTAAAGCCTGTATCCTCTACCGCTTCAAAAGCATCATATTTTTCATTGAATGTGGCTGTTTCATACCCCTCGCCTTTAAAATCATCTATTATCTTCAACCATAATAAAATAGATACTTGCTCTGTCGTTAACGCCTGTTGTACTCCCATAATAAATCCTCCTTCTGTATTTGGATTTATTATATCGTCTTTTAGCAAAGTTTTCAATGCTTTTAGCATTGTTCATATGTCCTAAAGCAATAATATAAATCGTAAACTATATTTATTATTGGAGGAATTATCTATGGTTCAAGGTCTTGGTGATAAACTACACAAACTTAGATTAGAATTTAATCTGTCACAAAAAGAAGTTGCTAGTATTATCAATACTTCTCCTTCAATTATTTCCAACTATGAAAGTGGTGAACGAACTCCTAGTGTAGAAAATCTTATGGCTCTTGCTAATCTGTATCATTGCTCTACTGATTATCTACTTGGTTTTCAGACAAATGAAAACGACAATACACTAGATGTTTCTATGCTATCTGGTGAGCAAAAAGCATTATTACAAAAACTGTTAGCTACTATGAAATCTTAGCCAATGCCATTATGTGTCTGCATTGGCTTTTTTAAATCATTTAATGCTGATTTTAAAATTTCATGGATGATATGAATTGTACGCTGATATACTTCATCTGTATGTTGTGATTGAAAATCATTTTCTAAAATGATTAGCAAGCTTAGTACATCCTGTAGTTTTTCATTGATTGTGTTTAATTCTTTTTCCATGTGTTCCTCTCCTTTTCCTATTTGGGAATTGGATAGTAACGCCAGGTGAGGGATATTGCAAGGTATTTTTGCAGAGAAAAAGCAGTAGTCACTTTCGGCTACTGCTTTTCTGCTTTTTATTTCTGCTTAATTTAAGATGGTTTCAAATTCATAGGCTCCATCTTCTACTGCTGATGGTGGCAAAACTATGTCTCCATTGTTACTGTCATCCGGAAGTGTTGGTTCTAAAAATAGGATGCTATAAACACTTGTTGATTCTTGGCTGTTCCAATATTTACTGTAATAGTAGCTTGGCTGGGTACAGGTAAACTTGATTGCATATACCGATGTACCTGTGGCTGATTCTGGATTGCTAGTCTTGTAACTCTTTTTAGTCCCTATATACTGTGGTATTGCGAAACTACTTGTTGTGCTTGAAAAGTTATCTATTGTATATTCGAATTTATCTGTGGTGTTTAACTTGTCAAACCATGTATTGTTGTTACCATGGGTGTATATATCTAGTATTCTAGAATCTGCTGCTGTGCTAAACTTAATATTTGAAGCTCCTTTGGCACTTACTGTGTAGGTTACTAAATCCTTGTTGGTTACGTTAGTACCTATTGTTGCTGAATTTACTGAGGCTGTTGCACTGCTTGGGATATCTGTACTTCTGGTGCCACTTGGTATTTTGAAATTTCCTAAGGTTGTGGTGACTGGAACATCACTTGTTAACCTCATTATTTCTGAGTTCTTTGGTGCTGATAACTGTACTGTCATTTGGAGAACTGGCTCCCAGACTGCATAGAGGGTTGTGTTATCTCTTATGGTGTAATTCTCTGTTCTTGATAGTGAATAAACATCAAAGTTGCTGTCTGGAACTGTGGCATTTGGATTTAAACTGTATCCTAGGAATCTGTACTGTATTCCATTGGTGTCAGTTTTGGTCAGCTTGTTGTTTATACCTTTATTTGCGCTGATACGATTATTTTTAAAGCCTCCATAGTATGGTTTTATATCAAATGTGTGGCTCAATTCTGAATTATACATTGTATAATTTAATACTTGATTAGCTGTACTATCATTGAATTTGCCACCATTAAAATTAAAAGTGAGGGTAATTGGTTTCTTCCAGATAGCATATAAATCTAACACTGCTCCATCTGTGTTCTTCAAATTACTTACTGACTGACCATTAGTGTAGGTTGCTGTTGTCTGTGTTGCTGATGTTCCCCAACCGATAAACTCATAACCTTTTATATAATTTACACTGTTGTATGTTGTATTATCTGGTCGTGTAAATTTATTTGGTGTGAGTGTTGCTGGCAAATCATAGGTAAATTGCTGTGTATAAGAGCCTTGTGATGTATTCCAGTTGCCATTACCATTAAATCTTATGGTGTAAGTGATTGGTTCTGCGTTTGCTGTAAATGTTTTATCACTATCTACTGTAAATGTATTGCTTATATTTCCATAAGTAACAGTTCCTGTCCAGTTTAACCATTTATAGCCAGTGAGTAATTCTGCACTGATAGTTGCAGATTGACCATAGTAATATGTGCCTGCACCTGATACAGAAGCAATGCCTGTACCTTTATTTAAGGTAACTGTATATGTATTCCTATAAATATCTATGTATTTTGTATTTGCTTGTGTTACTGTATATGAAATGCTTGCTGTTTTGTATACTGCATCTGCTGCTCTTGACCACGCAACTGTGGAACCATATAAATAATTTGCATTTATTACATCTGAATAATTGCTCCATGTGCCATCTGCATTTTGATAACGTACTTTTACTATTTGTAAATATGTATTCCTATAAACAGAAACATACTTTGTATTTGCACCTGTTACAGTATAAGAAATGCTTGCCGCTTTATAGGTCGCATCTGCTGCTCTTGACCATGAAACTGTAGATCCATAATTATAATTTGCATTTATTACATCTGAATAATTGCCCCATGTGCCATCTGCATTTTGGTAACGTACTTTTACAATCTGCTTATAGGGAATTGGTGTCCAATTTGCTGTTATCGTCATATTACCTGTTTGATTTTTTGTAAAAGTAGTAGATGTGCCATTATCTGTTTGAGTTATTCCATTACCAGCTACTGTCCACCCATCAAATGTATACCCTGTTCTAGTCGGATCACTAATTGCAAAGGTTTTACTGTCACATGTCATTTTTACATAGGAATTAGCTGTTGTATTTTTCGTATATGTAGCTGTAAACCCTTCAACATGGCTTTGTCCACATGAGCCCCCAGCTACTGCATTTGAACCAACAGCTCCATATACACCATTTTTATATCCCTCTCCTGCTCCCTTTCCTATCCCAGAAGTCCATAAACCCGAACTACCTGTAAAGCTACCGCCATATGTCTTCGTATATTTTAAATCAAAGTCTATGGAGTTTGCTTCTGTTGTTTTATCAGCAGTACTAAGTGGTGCACTTTTTCCTTTTAATGTTCCATGCCCCTTCCATGTATTAGGAAGTCCGGCATATTCATAGTGATAAACTGTTCCTGCTCCACCGCCTGCTGCATAGATTGAATGACCGCTAAACTTAACATATGAACAACTTCCTCCATCCCCATAAACTGCTTGATAGAAATCCCTTACGCCATATTCAGATCCACCATTTTTATATACATCAGTTCCTGTTCCACCAAATTGATTTGCCCCACTAACATCGTTAAATGCAGCTATCTTTGGTTTTGTTACATCTTTACTCGTCGCTCCTGCATGAAATGTCAGCTCTTTTCCTTTTGATATTGATACTGAATTAGATTTTATCGTTACACCATCTCCACCCTGCGCTGTTCCTACGCCTGTAATGGTTGCTGAACCGCCTTTTCCACCTTGAACCTCAAAATGATAAGTTCCTTTTATATCTATTGTCTGCTTTCCTGTAGAAAATGACTTTGTTTCTCCAATACCAATTAACGAGCCAAGAGATTTTGACGTGCTGCTTGTTATTGTCGTTCCATCAATATGTGTGGCTGAACCACCATTAGGATCTATAGTAAGCGTTTCAACACTTGATGAACTTCTCAAAATATTAGCAACTTCGTTTGAACCAGTGACATTCATTGCATATGCACTCATACCACAAAGCGCTATCACTAAACAAAGTGCTTGTAATATTCTTTTTTTATGTTTGCTTTGCTTTCTCATTGCTTTTTCTCCTCTACAAGATAGGTATTTTTAACTCATAATGTTTTGCAATACATAATAAGTCTTTTGCAGATTAAAAATCGGTCTCTTTGTACTTCTGAAATTTACTCAAAAAATTTTAACCCATATGCTACCACGCTATTTAACAGTAATGTATCCTACTGAAATGCACCTACGCTGTCTGCTATCGTTCAGAAGTCTGTCTAAAAAATTTACCCTAGATTTTAAATCACCCATACAAACTTATCATTTTTTGATATTGCTGGAATCACTTATCATGCCCTCTGAATGTAGCTATAATTTTCAAGATGTAATAGCTTTTATGCAATTACTGAATTTTTCAAGTGTTACTGATTGCTTTTTTATTGGTTTCATACTCTTTTACTCTTCGGTAAAATGTGTTAGCTTTTATGTTGAGTTCTAACATGGCTTGTCTGGCTGTAATTTCATTTGCTTTCCATCTGGTGTAAATTATTACAAATTGCTCATTGTCTATTTGGATTGGTTTCCTGCCCTTGTATACACCTTTTGACTTTGCTATTGCTATTCCTTCTGCCTGTCGCTTCGCTCTTTTTTCTAGTTCCACCTGTGCTAACTGTGCATATACCTCAATCAATAAATTAGTAACCATTTCTGTTACCCAACGATTACTCTCATCTACCTCATGTAACGTTGTAGGTATTTCCAAGATACGAACTATGATATTATGCTCTTTAAACCACATTAGTTCTTTCTTGATTAAATCTGCATTTCTACCAAGTCTGTCAAGTTCCTCCACAATTAACTCAATGTGTTCGTTTTTCAAGCTGGCTTTGGAAATATGCTCAAGAATGACTTTCATTTCCTGATACTGCTCACGCTCAAAATCTTTGCCTGTTTTCTTATCAACAAATATGTTGTTATCTGATATATCTGGTGCAAATTGTTTTACTGCTATGATTTGTCTGTCTATGTTCTGGTCTGTTGTAGATATTCTACAGTAGGCGTATTTTAGTGACATGATTCTTTATCCTCCTTGCTCTGCAATTTTTTAAGTTCTTTATTAAGATAATAGATTTTCATATGCAAATAATGATTACAAAGCACTGTTATTATTGCGCAGTTAATTATTATCTTGGCATATGAAAAATTAAATTTTATTGCAATAGAAATCAGTAAAGTTAAACTGCCTGCCATTAAGGCTATGAAATTTCTAAACACTTTTTTCTTTTGACTCTTAATGCTTTCTTTTGCTCGCTCCATGCTCTATCATTCCTCCACAATTAAAAAAATAATTTTTCTTATAATTCATCTCAATGTTACTTAGGATGCATGGGCAAAATAGGCGTGCGGGAGGTCATCTGTTTCAATAAGCTGTCTGTTTTCTTTGAAATATTTCAAATATACAAATCATAGCCTCTTGAAACACTTTTCCTTATCCTCCCTACTAAGTCACAGGGGTATACCCTATTGAAACACAAAAATACCGACTACCATTTCTGATAGTCGGTATCTTAATTATTGACTTCATATACACACGCCAAACCAATGCTCTTTTATTCTAATTTACTTTGTAATATCTAAAATACATGAAGAACAAATAGATTATTTTTTGATAGTTTGTTCATATATATGTAATTTTAGAAAAATTTAATTTTTACATATATTTACAAAATATGTAATGCCTAATATAATACAAGTATGTTAAATATACGTTAATCAAATATGCAACCAGTAAAGAGTACAAAATCTTGAGCCTCAAGTCGATTTGTACTCTTTTTTATTTTAAGAAAGGAAAGATGACTGCTATGCAAAAAAATGTAAGAACCAAATTACTAAATGACTACTCACAATTGGGATTTAAAGGGAAAAGTACATGTGTCAAATACAGATACGACTATAATGGTGTAACTGTCAACCTCTATTTTGATGCATTTGACCCTGATTCAAACACTTTAACAATGATATTAAGTACTGAAAAGCAATTTTATTTTACAACGCTAAATTCCATGAACACACGCATCCGCAAAGAATATTTACCAAAACTACCCTCTGTTTTTTTGAATAAAATTCTTGTGAATAATGAATTAGACGAATTTTATAAGCATATGGAAAATAAAATATTGGAAATTGTACCAGTTCCAGTATCTTATAAGAAGGATACAATCTTTATCAATACAACCAAATTTCAAAAAGGCGACATAGATTTACCTTTCTGGTGGTATCTTCGCAAAGTTCCCATGAGTGACGATACTCTCAACGCATTAAGTGAACGGGCAGATATTTCACGAGAAACTTTATTAGAAATACAAAAGCAAGGCTTTACATTAGTTCGCACAGATGACATTGAAAAACGTAGAAGTCTAACTCTAATCTTAGGCGAACATGGAATAACTTTATAATTTCTATTGGGGCATCCATAATGATGCCCCACGAAACATAATTTACTCATTTGTCGGTTCTGGTGCTTTTGGTTTTTCTAGTGGCGCTACCACTACTTTTCCATCCTGCATTTTTGCACCAGCACTAATGATATGCATATCGAGTAATGTTTTCACTTTTTCCTCTGTGAAACTGGTTCGCTCATAGCGTGAGGAAATCACATCATACATTGTATTTCCTTTTTCCTTATGTGTTCCAATCACAATATAAAATAGGTTTGCTAAACAATCATCCTCGACCATTGGAACTAATGTATTTGTATGAATCTTTTTCATCATGTTTGTTGTGAAAAAGTCATCTGTATCAAGTTCCAACTCTCCTGCTTCTGATAATCTCAAACCATAAACCCTATCTGTTGTAAAACCTTTTAAAGTGTCCTTAATCTGCTTTTCTGTTAACTCTACAACTTCTCCCTTTGGTAAGCTGTACGCTTCATAACAGATAGCTCTTGTTCCTAAAAAGATTTCATTTGTTACTACTAATTTTCTACACATATTGTTTTCCTCCTGCGCTTTGCATTTTATTCTATTGTTTCGGGCTTTTCTTTTACTGCCTGAATAATCCGGGTGGAAATCCATCACCTGTCCGGCGTATGGAAATCACTAATCCATTTTATTGGAAATCACGATTCCGCTAAAAAGGAAATCATTTTATCTATAAAACCTTATAATGAATTCATGCACCATTCGGTGTAAATACATTATAAGGAGGTCACACTTATGACCAAGTACAGAGAAATTATCCGGCTTACAGGCTTGGGATTTTCTCAACGCGAAATCATGGCAAGCTGTGGTGTCGCACAAAAAACCGTTGTCAAGGTTCAGAAACGTGCCAGAGAATTAAAACTTTCATGGCCACTTGATGAATCCATGACAGATACTGAGCTCCAAAAACTCATGTTCTCAAAGGAGAATACAGTATCACCTAACAAGCGTATGCCTGACTACGATTACATCCACAAGGAACTACTCCGTAACGGAGTCAGTAAAAAGCTCCTGTGGACAGAATACATGGAAGATTGCCGTGCAAACGGTGAAGAACCGCTCATGTATTCTCAGTTCTGCTATCATATCCAGCAGGATGAACAAAAACGACGTGCTACCATGCATATCAACCGTAAACCCGGCGAACAGGTTGAAGTAGATTGGGCAGGTGATCCTGCAACAATCGTTGATCCGGATGCCGGAGAAATTATCAAAGCCTACATATTTGTTGGTGTGATGACCTATAGTCAGTATGCATACGTGGAAGCATTTCTGGATATGAAACAGCGATCATGGATCAATGCACATATCCATATGTACGAATATTTTGGCGGTGTTGCCAGAATTCTCGTACCGGATAACTGTAAAACTGCAGTTGTCCACAATGGTGGCTTTAAAGACCAGCAGATCAATGAAACCTATCAGGAGATGGCCGAACACTATGGCACCGCTATTATTCCGGCGCGTGTCAGGGCTCCCAAAGATAAACCGAATGCTGAGGGAACAGTGGGAAATATTTCTACCTGGATCACAGCAGCGCTTCGGGATGAACAGTTCTTCTCCCTTGCCGAATTGAACCGGGCAATCAGAGATAAGCTAGAACTGTTCAACCAAAGGCTCTTTCAGAAGAAAGAGGGTAGTCGGCGAAGCTTATTTCTTGGGGAAGAAAAACCATTGCTGGCACCATTACCTGCTACCCGTTTTGAACTGAGCGACTGGAAAACAGCCACCGTCCAGTTCAATTATCACATATCTGTGGACGGAATGCTATACTCTGTTCCGTATGAATACATCAAAAAGAAAGTTGATGTAAGGGTAACAGATACCACGATTGAAATTTTTTACAACCATAACCGCATTGCTTCCCATCGTCGTCTGAAAGGACGCCCTGGGCAGTACAGCACCATTACGGAACATATGCCGGAAGATCACCAGAAATATCTGGAATGGAACGGTGACCGCTTCCGTAAATGGGCTGAGCGGATTGGCATAAATACGTACACTGTAGTCAAAGCGATATTGACCTCCAAAAATGTGGAGCAACAAACCTACCGAAGTTGTATGGGCCTTCTTAAGCTTGCTGAGAAGTACTCAGATGCGTTACTGGAAGCTGCCTGTAAAAAGGCCTTATCCTATACAGCATCACCCAGTTACAAGAGCATTAAAAACATCCTTGTAACCGGTTCGGAAAAACTGGCATCAGAAGCAATCGATATCAAGGCCACACATAAAGCACACGGCATCACACGAGGTGCCGATTACTATCGGAGGTAAACACATATGACCAATCAGAGTACAATGGATAAATTAATTGAAATGCGTCTTACCGCTATGGCAGATGCATTCCGTAACCAGCTGGATGACCCTAAATTCAAGGAAATTCCATTTGAGGACCAATTCGGTATGCTGGTGGATATCGAATACAGCAGTCGCAAAAACAACCGTCTCAAAAGACTGATCCAGAATGCCGGATTCGACCAGCCGGAAGCGAATATCATGGATATCAACTATACTTCCGGACGCAAGCTGAACAAAGATCTGATTCACAGACTTGCCACTTGCGAATATATCTCTGAACACCGGAATCTTTTTATTACCGGCGCTACAGGCTGTGGTAAAACTTACATGGCCTGTGCCTTTGGCATGGAGGCTTGTAAGCAGTATTACAATACCAAATATGTCCGTCTGCCCGATCTGCTTATAGACCTGGAGATGGCACGGACAGATGGCAACTACAAAAAAGTCATGGCTAAGTATGCCAATCCTGTTGTCCTGATTCTGGATGAATGGCTTCTGTTGAAACCAACAGATTCAGAACAAAGGGATATCTTCGAATTGCTCCACCGGAGACGCAAGAAATCTTCAACGATTTTCTGTTCCCAGTATGAATTCGAGGAGTGGTACGACCAACTGGGTGGTGATGACAGTCCTCTGGCAGATGCAATCATTGACCGCATTGCCCATGACAGTTACCGCATCAACATCACAAGCATTGATGCCGAACATGACATCTCAATGCGTGAGGTTTATGGCTTAGACAAAACATTACGCGAGTAAACTCGCATACGATGATTTCCACTTCCTGGACATCTGATTTCCAGATTTCCGGAAGTGCGATTTCATCGCACGAGAATATTCAACTGCCCTCCTTACATTTAATACAATAACGCTGGGAAAGTGTGGTGTCAGTGGTGGGAATAGCCAAGGATTTATTTATGGAATATACGAAGTGACGGAAACTACTTACTGATTTGAAAAATGGCAGAATGTGTAACCACTCTGTCATTTCACATTTTTATGCATAAAATTAGAGAGTCTGTAGCTACTGCAACAAACTCTCATTTCTATCCTTTTTATACATACTTAGGCACAAAAACGAAATAAGTAAATCATAGGTAAAAACTTAATTACAAAATGTTCAAAAGCCCTATTTTACTACGTTTCAGCCATTTTATTATAGACTGCCGTGGCAGATGAAAAGTACTTTAATCATATATCTAAAACCTCTCTAAATGCTTGATTTTACTGTATTTTCGGCACTTACAACAATTCTGCAATATTTCTATGATAGTGTTTTTGTTCACATTTTTAGCATATTTGGGAATAACTTTGCATAACTTTTTCTTCGTTTGGGCTAAATACTGGGCTATTTTCAAATCTTTTAGCCACGACCTTTTTCATCTCTTCTAAGGCATCTTCAAACTGTAAATGGGTATATGTATTAAGGGTAACTCCTATATCTGAATGTCCCATAATATATTGTAATGTCTTTGGATTCATTCCAGACTTTGCCATATTAGAGCAGAAGGTGTGTCTGCAAACATGAGGTGTAATACAAGGCATTTGCACTTTGTAAATACTGTTATACTTCTCACGGATATGTTGGAAATACTTTTCCCAATGTAAAGCAACCATAGGCATATCATTCTTGTCTAAGAATAAAAAGCCGCTATAACCATCTATCATAGGCTCAATCTTTGGATGCTTTCTATTCTGAATAACCCTAGGATAATTGGCCCTATATGTTTCTACACCACATTCCATGAATATGATTACTTTTTTCATATTCAATCTATCAACATGCACTCCTATGTAAATTTCTCTCAAATTACTAAAATAATCAATATACGTTAAAGACCTCCCTTTTTTTCTTTATGATCTAATTAGTGTCTGCTGATTAAACCGCTTCCAGCTCAAAATCAGCAGATTGATGTG
>ENA-ORNF01001291-ORNF01001291.1-human-gut-metagenome-genome-assembly--contig:-NODE-1291-length-22368-cov-4.966163_pt1 | contig 22368 bp, 23 predicted proteins | sample MGYA00242110_ERZ509012 | MGnify/ENA primary metagenome ERZ509012 (study PRJEB26280, sample SAMEA2338714) | human gut metagenome | biome: human gut; feature: human-associated habitat; material: faeces...
GGAGAGGCGGTAAGGCATAAGCAGGTGCTTTTAGAGCGGCCGGTACTTATGCGGCGTCTTGTGCCGCATTATGTACCGCTGCCAGCTCTAAGCAGCGAGAGCGGGCCTGCGTTGCCTTGCCGCCTCTCCCCGCGTCACCTGCCGAAACATCAAATCACACTTTTTCAGAAGGGAGATACACAACATGAAGGTTCTAGTTCTGTCTTGTGCCACCGGCGGAGGACACAATGCCTGTGGTGCGGGAATTGCGGAAGCACTGACAGATTGCGGCCATGTGGCTGACTTTATGCCTAATTATCTTGCTTTGCACGGCAAGCTTGTGGACAGGGCTGTGTGCGGCGCATATGTTAAGAGTGTCAAGGCGTGTCCGGCGGTATTCCGTGGTGTGTATCACATCGGAAGGGCTGTAAGCACATTTAACCATAATATCAATATAAAGTCACCTGTGTACTATGCTAATGCGGGTATGGCAGGGCATCTCGCAGAGGTGATTGAAAAAGGGCATTATGATGCCATTGTGATGCCACACCTCTATCCGGTTGAGACGATTACGTGGATGAAGAGGAATGGTTACAGGCTGCCGCTTACGATTGCGGTTGCAACGGACTATACGAGTATTCCGTTCTGGGAAGAGACCGACAGTGATTATTATGTCATACCGCATGAGGACTGCGTGGAGGACTTTGTAAGGCGCGGGATTGACAGGGATAAGCTGATACCGCTCGGAATACCTGCTCCAAGAGATTACACTGCCAATGATAAGCGCACTGCCAATGATACCTGCAGTGACATACTTGTTATGGGCGGAAGCATGGGAGCCGGAAGAATGTCACAGATTGTAGGAGAGCTGCGTGGCGGGCTGATTAAGAATGGAATGCCTGAGTGCAGCATAACTGCGGTATGTGGCAATAATGAGAAGCTTCACGCAAGAATGCTTGAAAGCTATGGCAATGACAGACATATAAATGTTCTCGGCTATGTCAATAATGTCTATGATTACATGAACAAATGCGATGTGATATTTACTAAGCCGGGCGGTCTTACGGCAACGCAGAGCGCAATAATGAGGATTCCGGCTGTATTTATGGAACCGCTGTCGGACTGCGAGAAGGCTAACAGTGGGCTGTTTGTAAGGCATGGAATGGCAATAGCGCCAAAGCGTGAGAATCTTGTGGATGAAGGCATGGCACTTATAAGCTCATGGAGCAGACGGCAGCAGATGATAGAAGCCCAGAAGCGGTGCATTAAAGGAAACTGCGGCATGGAGCTTGTTCACATAATTGAGGAGTTATGCAGATGAAGGTTGTGCTGATATTTGCCATAGCCGGATATGTATGCGGAAGCTTTATGTCGGCATACTATATACCGCAATGGCTGTATGACATGGATGTTGCCCTGATGAGTGATGACGGGAATCCGGGGGCTGCAAATGTATTTAAAAATGCGGGCGTGCCGTGCGGAATATTAGTCCTTGCGGCAGATCTGCTCAAGGGCTATCTTCCGGTGCATATGGCGCTTAATTATATACCCGGGCAGTCGATGCTCATAATACCTGTGCTGATTGCGCCGGTGCTCGGTCATGCATATCCGGTGTTCAGAAGGTTCAGGGGAGGCAAAGCAATAGCCGTATCGTTCGGTGTGCTTATCGGGCTTGCACCGGACTGGGTTCCTGCGCTGTGCCTTGCATTTTTCTATATATTGTTTTCGGCGGTCAGAATTAATCCGCATTCCAGGCGGTCGATAATAACATTTACATGCTGGTGGGCTGCGCTTGCTGCAATGAGATATGATAAGAGTGTGTGTATTGCAGCGGTTATAATCTCTGCGGTGGTTGTGCATAAGCATGTGCGGGCAGAAAAAAAGTCATATGATATATGCAACTGTTGAAAAACGGCGATATATCATATGACTTTTTAAATTACTTTATTACATTAGATCATGCTTTATTACTTTATTACCTTAATCCATCCCTCTGGAGCTTCGATACGGCCCATCTGGATGCCTGTAAGTGTCTCATAAAGCTTCTTGGTTACAGGACCCATCTCTGTCATTCCGCTTGGGAAGCAGATCTCCTTGCCGTGGTCAACAATCTTGCCGACAGGTGAGATAACTGCGGCTGTACCACAGAGACCACACTCAGCAAAATCCTTAACTTCGTCGAAGTAAACTTCTCTTGTCTCAGCCTTGAGTCCAAGGTAATGCTCAGCAACGTACATAAGTGAACGACGTGTGATTGATGGAAGAATGCTGTCTGACTTAGGTGTTACAACTGTGCCATCCTTTGTAACGAAGATGAAGTTAGCACCACCTGTCTCCTCAACCTTAGTCCTTGTTGCAGCATCAAGGTACATGTTCTCGTCATAACCTTCCTGATGAGCAGATACGATTGCATGAAGGCTCATTGCATAGTTAAGACCGGCCTTGATGTGACCTGTTCCGTGAGGAGCTGCACGGTCAAAATCTGAAACTCTGATTGTAAGAGGCTTAGCGCCACCCTTGAAGTAAGGACCAACAGGAGTTGTAAGAATTCTGAACTGATATTCATCAGCAGGCTTAACACCGATTACGGCGTTGCTTCCGAACATATATGGACGAATGTATAATGTAGCACCTGAACCATAAGGTGGTACATAAGCTTCGTTAGCTTCAACAGTCTTAACAACTGCCTCAATAAACTTGTCCTCAGGGTAAGCCGGCATCTCAAGTCTTCTTGCTGAGTTAGCCATACGCTCTGCGTTGAGGTCAGGACGGAATGTTACGATATGTCCATCCTCTGTTGTGTAAGCCTTAAGTCCTTCAAAGCATGACTGTGAATACTGGAAAACACATGCGCACTCGTTAAGTACGACATTAGGATCAGATGTAAGTGTTCCCTCATCCCATGCTCCGTTCTTGTAGTTAGCAACAAATCTCTTGTCTGTAGGCATGTAGGCAAATCCAAGATTGCCCCAGTCGATATCTTTCTTTTCCATTACCGAATCCTTCCTTTCGACTATATAAATAAATTATCTCAAGTATAAGTCACGAATTTGAGAATGTCAACAATTCTCTTAATTTGACATGATTTTAATAGGTAGAAATAGGAATTGACTTCTCTCAATTATTTGTGTAAAATATCATTAATAGTAATAGTTATCAATTCTAAAATAATCAAAAGAGTTAAAAGAGGTGATGATATGGCAGCAATAAAGCACAGCAGACAAAGAGACGCGATTCTTACATTTCTTATAAGCCGCAAGGATCATCCGACGGCAGAGGTCGTATATGAGAATGTCCGCAGGGAGTTTCCGAAGATAAGTCTTGGTACAGTATACCGTAATCTTACCCTGCTTGTTGATATGGGACATGCGGTTAAGGTTCCGTGTGATGACGGCTCGGTGCATTTTGACGGCAATGTAAGCCCTCACTATCATTTTGAATGTACGCGGTGCGGAGCGATAATCGACCTTATGAATATAGATGCAGGGAAGCTCATGGCAATAGATGAGATGGTTCAGGACGGATTCGGCGGAAAGATTCAGGGACACAAGCTGTTCTTCAGCGGCGTATGTCCGGCATGCATAAAAAAAGAAAATAAAAGCAAAATAAGTGTTGACAATAATGATAAAAGATGATAAATTAATATCAACAACAAAACAGTAATCATTACTAATATACTAATGATTGCGATAGAACATTTATGATTTTAAAGGAGGATAACAATATGAAGTTTGTATGTACAGTTTGCGGATATGTATATGAAGGAGATGCAGCACCGGCTGAGTGTCCGGTATGCCATGCACCTGCTGACAAGTTCAAGGTTCAGGATTCAGGCATGACATGGGCTGCAGAGCATACGGTAGGAGTTGCACAGGGTGTAAGCGAGGACATCATGGCAGACTTGAGAGCCAACTTTAACGGTGAGTGCTCAGAGGTAGGTATGTATCTTGCAATGGCAAGAGTTGCATTCAGAGAAGGATATCCTGAGATTGGACTTTACTATGAGAAGGCTGCTTATGAAGAGGCAGAGCATGCTGCCAAGTTTGCAGAACTCCTTGGCGAGGTTGTAACAGACAGCACTAAGAAGAATCTTGAACTCAGAGTTGCTGCTGAGAACGGCGCAACAGCAGGCAAGACAGACCTTGCTAAGCGTGCTAAGGCTGCTAACCTTGATGCAATTCATGATACAGTTCATGAGATGGCTAGGGATGAGGCCAGACATGGAAGAGCTTTTGAAGGCCTGTTAAAGAGATACTTTGGTTAATTGACAGCAGGATTTAATAGCCTGAGAGCCACTTAATATAAGGATTGGTAAAAGGAATGAGTGCTTATGTGCTTGTTCCTTTTTTTACTTGTGTTTTTGCCTGCACTCTGCTACAATCAACACAAAGCATATATTCTACAATTCAACAACGTAAGTTGATCTATTTCTAATCTTTATTCAATGAATTCTATGCTTTTGTAACTCATTTAACATTTTTATAGCATAGTGCATTGGACGGAAGATGGGATTGATAGTCTATATAAAAATTCTTTAATGCAGGAATATGCTAGATATAGGAAAGGAAGATAAATATTGGAAGAAGATAATAAGATACAATTATTTGAAAATCAGCCTATCAGAACTGCATGGAATGAAGAATTAGAAGAATGGTATTTTTCTATAATTGATGTAGTATCAGTATTAACAGAGAGTAAAGATGCAAATTCATATTGGAGAAAATTAAAGCAAAGATTAATTAAAGAAGGAAATGAAACCGTGACAAATTGTCACGCTTTGAAAATGAGAGCACCTGATGGCAAGCGAAGATTAACAGATGTTGCGAATACTGAACAATTATTACGTATAATCCAATCTATTCCTTCAAAAAAAGCAGAACCTTTTAAACTATGGTTAGCACAAGTGGGGAGCGACAGGATCGAAGAAATAATTGACCCGGAGCTTACAATTGAGCGAGCGTTAGAGACATATTCAAAGAAAGGATATCCGGCTGATTGGATTAATCAGAGGTTGCAGACAATTCGTGCCAGAAAAGAACTGACAGATGAGTGGCAGTCGCATGGAGTAAAAAAAGGAAAAGAATATGCAATTCTTACAGATGAGGTAACAAAGGCATGGGCAGGAATGAGTACTCGTCAATATAAGAATTATAAAGGATTAAAGAAAGAAAATCTTCGTGACAATATGAGTACACTGGAGCTTGCACTGAATATGTTGGCAGAAGCAACAACAACTGAGCTTACTAAGGTGAAGAATCCATATGGATTGGAGGCAAACAGAAATGTTGCGAAAACAGGTGGAAAGATAGCCGGTGAAGCAAGAATGAAAATAGAAAAAGAAACAGGTAATCCAATAATTACAAGCCAGAATGCAGCCAGCTTAAATTCTGTTGTTACGGGAATGATTGAAGAAGTAACTAAGATAGAAGATGATTAAAAATCATTTCAGTAAAGAACTGAGAGAACTCCATAAGATGGTTATGGCTGTCAAGCAGGATGGAGAGGTAGGTCTTGCATATATGAAGAGTTTTGAGATTGAGGAGAAGATCAGGCAGGAAGGTATTGAAGAAGGCGAAGTTAGTGGAACAATCCGCACATGCCGCAGGCTCGGACAGACTGATGAGCAGATTATAGCGTTGCTTCAGGAAGATTCCCACCTTACAAGAGAGCAGGCAGAGGAGGCGCTGGCGAAGTACACATCTGCTCATTAATGTCAATGTGACATAATTATACATCAGCGTGATTTTACATAGCTGTACACAGCTGTCTTTACAGCTCATGAAAGTTAAAAAAGCACAGTACACACAAGGCAGGCAGCTGCGCGGATAGTACCACTGACAACTGCTGACTTACAGGCTTGTGTATACTGTGCTTTTAGTTAGAAGTTCTTATTATTTGAAGAACCGCTCTGTCCTGTCTCATCACGATGGTCTTTGTATATTTCACCTCTGTTTTCATAATGATCATTAAAATTACCTGAACCTATGCATACCTTTCTTATAATCATTCAATTAGTTAGTCTTGCAGTCTAATACCCTGTATCTTGATACAGAACCGTCAGAAGTTCTCTCAGATGAAAGATAGACATGATAGTTAAGGATATCACCTCCAACTTCTACACCTACTATGTCAGCTTCAAGATCGGCAGGAATACCATCGAAGGTCTTAGCTGATCTTCCTTCAAGAGCAGGAGAAGATAATACTATAGCATTAATTGCCTTAAATTCAGGACCATCACTCTTAATCAAATCTGAAAGAACTTCCTTGTATTCAATAGTACATGTAGCAAGAGAATAAGGAATACGATTAAAGAAGGCATATCTCATTCTGTTAACCTGTTCATCAAGAGTAAATACTCCTTCATAGGCATTACCAACACCGTCATCTATACCAAAAAGAAGACCTATAAGATAAGTATTATAAAGCTTAACAGTAATGTACTGATCATCAGGATACTGGTCATCAGGATATCCTGCACCTGTATTAATATAATCACCCCATGCATGGATCTGATCGATAATATCAGACTTAATCTTCTCAGGATCAGCATCGATAGAAGCATAATTCTCAGCAGCCTGAGATACAACCTCAACATTCTTATTATCTTCCTGAGTTACGGCAGCAGAAGACGGTTCTGTGGCAGGAACCGGCTCCTGTGATGGAGCAGAAGCGGAGGATGGTTCTGCAATAGACGATTCTGCGGCGGATGAAGTGGATGCGGATGTGTTTGTTGATACTGCGGCAGATTCGGATGTAACTGCGCCGGATGCGGATGGTTCTGCAGCAGGCGTAGAAGACTGCGATGAAGCTGCGGATACTGCGGAAGCTGATTCCTGAGTATTCAGAACTGCCGCAGGTTGGGCGGATACAGGCTGCGCCTCATTGCCGCAGGCACCAAGGGACAGTGCTGATAATGAGAGGCATGTTACTGTCATAAGGGACAGTGCGGCTGATGTGTGAGATTTTATCTTATCAAATAAGGTATTTGTCATTTTCATATTTATATTATTCTCCATTCCTGCCCGTTTTCAGGGCATTCTAAGTTTGTGCGCAGGCACATATTTATCTTTGATATTCTGGATTTTCAGGCACAAGGGTGTTAAACAGCTGCAAGCCGGACATGAGATATGATGTCCGGCTCTGCGACAGTGGCTGTCTGCGGTACCTGTGGCACAGACAGCCGGTAAGGTTACACCGGGTTACTGATCGGCATATTTTTTGATTCTGGTAACCATGCCGTCCTTTATCTCGATTACACCTGAATTAGATGCACCACCGAGGCTGCCAACCTGATGCCTGGTGTCATATCCGAGTTCTTCGAGTTTGGCTCTGTAATCTTCTACAGAGATTGTGTCACCAACATTAGGAAGTATCCTGGTTACCAAATCAACAGTATGTACATTTGCCATAATTTTCTCCTCCTTTTTTTGATATTATTTGTATTGAATAGGAAGTGTGGCTCCTATATAAAAACCAATGGAACCTTAAAATGGGGTACTGATATTCATAATAAACCGGTAATAAATAACAGTATCTGCTAATAAGAACTATGGTTCCTATAATTATATAACCGTACTTCCTATTTGTCAAAGCATATAGGAAGTATAATTCCTATATAAGGTTGAAGGAGGAACGGAAGTGCTGCTGTATGATTTTAGAATGATAGGTAACAATTTACTTGCTTATCGTAAGAAGCTCGGAATGACACAGGGAGAAGTGGCTGATGCTGCGGGAATTTCTGACAGAACATATGCCGACATAGAGCGCGGCACGGTTAATATGCATGTAGAGACGCTGCTGCGTATCTGTAAAGTTCTTCATGTGACGCCGGATGATGTCCTTACGGATGAGGATGTCGAACTTGACTGCGAGCAGAATGAGATAATCGAGTGGCTGAATAACAGCTCACCAAAGACGAGGGCAACAGCATTACAGTTACTGAATGTCTATCTTAGTTCCCTGACCTAGGGTATAGTTGTTAATTAAATATGTAAGATATATTGATGGAAACCTGTTGTGATATTGTTTACAATGGGTATTTTTTGTATAATGGGATTGATTAGCGCAGGGAATGGAGATTAGTATGAGTAATATGAATAAATATATAATGTCACTTGATCAGGGAACGACAAGCTCCAGATGCATTCTGTTTGATAAGCAGGGGCGGATATGCAGTATGGCACAGAAGGAGTTCGCGCAGATATACCCTGAGCCGGGCTGGGTTGAGCATGACCCGATGGAGATATGGGCATCGCAGATGTCGGTTGTTACTGAGGCTGTCAGCAGAATCGGTGCTTCTGCGGATGATATTGCGGCGCTGGGGATTACTAACCAGCGTGAGACGACGGTTGTGTGGGACAGGCGTACCGGCAGGCCCATTTACAATGCGATTGTATGGCAGTGCAGGAGAACGGCGGACTATATTAACAGGCTGAAGTGTGACGGCATGGAAGATTATGTGAGAAAGACTACTGGGCTTGTGCCGGACGCGTATTTTTCGGCGTCGAAGCTGGCGTGGATTCTTGATAATGTGGAAGGCGCGAGAAAAGATGCGGCGGCGGGGAATCTTCTGTTCGGAACTGTGGACACATGGCTTATCTGGAATCTTACAAAGGGCGAGGTGCATGTGACGGACTATACCAATGCATCAAGAACTATGATGTTTGATATACATAATCTGTGCTGGGACAAGAAGATTATTGAGTATTTTGACATTCCTGAGGTGATGCTTCCGCAGGTTAAGCCTTCGGGATGTGTATACGGATATACCGAAAACAGCCTGTTTGGCGGCTGCATACCGATTGCGGGTGCGGCGGGAGACCAGCAGGCGGCACTGTTCGGACAGTGCTGCTTTGATGCGGGCGAGGTTAAGAATACATATGGAACCGGCTGCTTTCTGCTGATGAATACAGGAGATAAGGCGGTTGAATCAAAGAACGGACTGCTGACAACGATTGCTGCCGGAACGGATAATGATGTGCAGTATGCGCTGGAGGGAAGTATTTTTGTGGCAGGCGCAGGAATACAGTGGCTTCGTGATGAGATGAATATTCTTGAAACTTCGGCGCAGTCGGAGGAATATGCAAGGTCGGTTGAGGATACGGCGGGAGTGTATGTTGTGCCGGCATTTACGGGACTTGGCGCACCGTATTGGAATCCGTATGCAAGGGGAACGGTCGTAGGAATTACGAGAGGCTGCACGAAGGCGCATTTTGTCAGGGCAGTGCTTGAGTCGATGGCTTATCAGACATATGATATTCTTAAGATTATGGAAAATGAATCCGGTGTTGATATTCCGAAGCTCAAAGTTGACGGCGGGGCATCGAAGAATGATTTCCTGATGCAGTTCCAGTCGGATATCCTGAATGTGGATGTGTTAAGACCGGAGTGTGTTGAGACAACGGCACTCGGCGCGGCGTATCTTGCGGGAATTGCGGTTGGATACTGGAAGGATAAGGATGATATCCGTAAGAACTGGGCGATATCCAATACATTTCATCCGGATCTGGCAGATGCGGGGAGGCAGGAGCTTCTGTCAGGCTGGGAACGTGCAGTAAGGTGTGCACTGGCGTGGGCTGAGGCGTGATGAGTAAAAAAGTCTGAAATTCCGAAAAGTTTGTTAATCTGTCAAGAATATACATAAATATTTTCGTGTATATTGGCTATTGTTTCGTATGGTACCATGTGATAATATTTTCTTACTTTAAAGAGAGTCCGGAGCCTCTTTTGATAATGCAGAATGTTTGATGATTATTGAAAGGGATATTGAATGAGGGATGATATTAAGGTTCAGGAAGTGCATACACAGTATAGTATTAAGAACCTGCATGGCAGATCTGTGAGGCTTGATATATTTGCAACAGACTCTTCCGACAGAAAATATAATTTTGAGATTCAGAGGTCGGATAAGGGTGCAGGTGTAAAGAGGGCAAGATATAACAGCAGTATAATTGATGCTAATATTCTGGATGCTTTAAGGAAGATGAGGAAGGAGTGGCAGCGATGTGCAGAGCAGTTGAGGAATTGTGCGATGAAGCAAGGAATGAAGAGAAGCTTGAGAATGCGGCTAAGCTTCTCAGACAGGGTAAGCTGACGCGTGAGGAGATATCTGAAGTCTTAGGTATAGATACAGAGATTGTGGATAAGATAGCAGAATCGCTTGGCTGAATAATTTTGGGAGATTGCTAATCGGCATGGCACATCTAATAATCGGTATATGGGAGGAAGTTCGGTTGTTTCATATAAAAAAGAAGAAGGTGTTTAAAAGTCGGCAGCTTAACAGGCTGACAATGGCAGAACATCTGGTATGGCTGATTCCGATAGGCTTTATGCTGCGTGATATTATAATAACATGGGATCAGGTGGAGGAAGTTCTGGCGGATAACCCCACACCGGCAATTATTGCGGTAATGATAGGCATGCAGGCACTTGTGGGGCTTATACTCGGATTGTTCTGGGTGATGCTTTTTAAGGTGATTATTCATACTGCGAGGAGGCAGCTGCTTAAGAGGAGTACATTTATCACGGTAAATGACATAGATTATTACAGGGATAAGCTTGACGGACTTGCACCGGGAACAATAAGCCTGCTTGCAGACCTTAAGATTGAAAAGCGCAAGGATATTGCAGCGTGTATTTTAAAGTATGAGAATCTTGGCATTATCAAGACGGATGAATATGGCAGGTATGTATTGGATACCGATGGGGATTGGCAGATGAATCCGGTATTACGCAATAGTGACAGATATCTGGTGAAGGCACTTACCGAACGTGGGTGTGATGCGGTTGATGAAGCGGCATGGCAGCGCATGGCGGTACAGGAGGCTATAGATGACGGATATATATATGACGGCCTGTTTGCTAAGAGGAGTAAAGTTAAAGAAACAGCAGGAAAGGCGGCAGGATGCTTTGCAGGATGCCTTGTTCCAATAATAATCATTGTCGGGATGGCATTTCTTATTAATGCGATTACACCGCAGCTGGACGAACTTGAGCAGATACTTGATGCGCTGCCCGATACGGCAACTTTTCGTGAACAGGTAGAGTATCTGAGTATGTATCCGCAGTATTATCCGGTTATGGCGGAGCTGATATTAGCGGCTATTGTGATGCTTGCAGCTTTCTTTATGCCGGGAATAATGGTGGTCGGAGGTATCGTGTCGACAGCGACGAAGCAAAGATACCGAAGAACGCAGTCAGGTAATGAGATGGCGGAATATGTATATGGAATGAAGAATTTTATACATGATTACTCAAACCTAAGTGAAGCAGATAAGAGCCAGCTCGCATTGTGGGATGATTATCTTATATATGCGGTTGTGCTTGAGGAGAATGAGCAGATAGTTGCGGATATCAGGAAAATGCGTTTGCAGAATGGAGGAATATAAGAATATGGCAAGTTCAATTATGATTGTCACAGGGGTTGTATTTGTAATAATAGCATTTATAGCAATAGCGGTTATAAGGTGCTATAACGGCATGGTTGTCCTCAGAAACCGTGTGGAGAATCAGGGGGCACAGATAGAGGTGCAGCTCAAGAGACGTGCGGATTTAATTCCTAATCTTATCGAGACAACCAAGGGATATGCTTCTTATGAGCAGCAGACACTTACACAGGTTACAGAGCTTAGAAGCAAAGTATTGTCTGCAGCATCACCGGCAGAGTCATATACGGCCGGAGAGGCACTCGGACATGAGGTCTCACGTATGCTCGCAATTGGTGAGAAGTATCCGGAGCTTAAGGCGAATGCAAATTTCCTTCAGCTGCAGAAGGAGCTTGCCGATACGGAGGATAAGATTGTAAAGGCACGCCAGTTTTACAATGATACTGTTACCAAATATAACACAGCAATAATGATGTTCCCGAGGTCAGCATTTGCAGGAATATTTGGATTTAAGAAAATGGAACTGCTTGAGGCAGCTGCTTCTGAGAGACAGGCAACCCGTATGAATGGTGATACATTTAAGATGAATTAAAATAATAAATAATTTTATATGGAGAGTGACAATGGAAAGCAATATTATTATCAGACAGTACAAAAAAGAAGATGTTAAGTCTATGGTTCCTATATGGAACCAGGTAGTTGAAGAAGGAGTGGCATTCCCACAGCTTGAGACATTAAGTACGGCAGGCGGAAGACGGTTTTTTGAGGGGCAGAGTTATTGTGGTGTCGCAGAGGATGAGACAGGAAGAATTGTCGGAATGTATATACTGCATCCCAATAATATAGGACGCTGTGGACATATAAGTAATGCCAGCTACGCAGTTGACAGGAATTGCAGGGGAAGACATGTCGGTGAACTTCTTGTGCGTGACTGCATAAGACAGGCAGGGGAGCTTGGCTTCAGAATACTTCAGTTCAATGCTGTTGTGGAATCAAATACGGCTGCTAACAATCTGTATGAGAAGCTTGGATTTACAAAAGCAGGGACTATTCCGGGCGGTTTCAGAATGGATGACGGCAGTTATGAAGATATATTTATCTACTATATAAAGACAGGCCGCGGAATGAAAGGGGGTGGCCCGGAGCGTACAAGCAGCAGATCTTACAGTGGCAGTTATTCTGAGAGCACGCAGGTTGAATGCAAAGATGCAGGCAATGTCCTGTCAGTGAAGAGTGTGCTTGACAAAGTACATAATGTCAGGGGGAACATCCGCGAGGACAGGGAATGTACATACTTACTGTTTGAACCACGCAATGATGACTGCACAATATCGGCTGCGATAAGGCTTAAGTCTGTTGATGCAGGAACGGACAAGCAGGGTATAGCAATAGGGCAGTTTGATGCTGTTGAAGGAATGCCTGTGCATTGTGATGTACTTCATGGACAAAAGAATTGTGTGTTCCAGCATACCTTTTCAACAGCAAGCGGTATGGGAGCCAATGGTAATCCAAAGTCTGCTGCTATAGATAAGGACAGTTTTACAGGAACGACATACAGGATGATGTATTCCAAATGCAATAATATAGCGACTCTTCAGGTATGGGATGCTATGGGAAGAAAGCTTATTTTGGAGGATGATAATACATTTGACCTGACACAGACATATGAGACACTGCAAAGCGGACGGAGTGTGCGGTATGGAATTGCTCTTGCGGGAGTTGAAGCAGATATAGCGGGGCTTACGCTTAAGGATGCGTCAGGCAGTGTTATCTATAATCAGGACGACTACTATAAGCCGGACTGTGAACCTCCGGTTGTTACCAAGATAACAAAGGCAGGAGAATCATCCGACAGACGCCGCATAGAACTCGGCTGGGAGGCAGAGACATGTGATGGATACTGCGAGTATGATGTTGAAGTATCTTATAATAATGAAGCATATATTAATGTAGGAACTGCGGCGACGACAGCATTTGCATATACACCGGAAAACAGCGGTGATTATACATTCAGGGTATACGGAAGAATCGGCAATGAGGTTAATAAATCATCATATGCGCAGTCAGAGGCAGTACATTATATCAGACCTCTCGATGATGCGTCTCTTACTGCAATTGGAAGTGCGGACGGAATAGATATAAGCCTTAAGCTTACGGATGATGCATATGAGTGGAAAGTATTCCGCGCTGATACATGTAATGTGTGTGGTGACAATGATGTCCTTATGGGAACATTTACAGGGAAAGATGCAAAGAAAGCTGCTGACGGAGAATCCGTTGTAAGCTTTACTGATAAGTCATGCGGATATGACCCGCTGTATTATTATGTAATATCATATTCAGAAGATAACTGCAGCAATCCGGGAGAACCACAGCAGGCACTGCGTATAAGCGATAAAGCGGAAGCTGTGTATGCAGTTAATGACAGGCAGGTTGAAATGGTAGTTGATGATAAGAGTAATGATACGCTTGGCGCACATTATTTCTATATAACAGGACACTATAACACTGACGGCAGATATAAAGTGCTTGTAAATGGCCGGGATGCGGCGGAGGCACTTGATGGATTCACACATGGAGAACGCGACTGCGAAGGCTGTATCGCATGTGGTGCAGGCGAGAGTATCAGGATAGAGGGATACCCTGCAAAAGGTTTTAATAAGATAGAAGTTATATTTGAATCCGTAACCGGAAGCAGGTCGAGAAAGGTATTCAATTTCCTGTGCATGCCGTACTATAACTGTGTAGTGGATGCTTCATACAAGGGAGCACAGGGCGCATTGGATGCATCAGGTATTCCGCAGTATTCCAGAATAAGCGATGCACTTGTACATGGAATGCCTGGTGATGGAGATGTCATATTTGTTAAGAATGGTGTCTACAGGGAGAGAGTTGTCGTTGAACGTGCGGATGTAAGTATTATCGGTGAAGATGCAAAAAAAACCAGAATTGAGTTCAATGCATGTGTTGCGGACGGAACAGCAGCGGGAATGCGTGACAGGAATGCGATGCTTGTTGAGTATACGGCAACAGGATTCTCAATGTGCAATATAAGTATAGAGAATACATATCCTTATGCAGACGGAACAGACCAGCAGGCAGATGCGCTGGCTATACTTGCAGATAATGTATCGGTTACCAATATTACTCTGCTCGGATATCAGGATACACTGTTTGTTGATGCAGCCGACAAGGATGATTTTTCGCCGGATATTACCACACACCAGCATTTTAGCTGCTGTCATATCGAAGGCAATGTTGACTTTATATATGGATGTGGTGCTGCAATATTCGATGACTGCGATATAATCGGAAGATACACACCATATAAGGCGGATGGATGCTTTACTGCACCGAGGACACATGCAGATGCGGAATACGGTTTTATATTCAGAAACTGCAGATTCTATGCTGATGACAGGATAGAAACGAAGGCGTACAGGCTTGCCCGTCCATGGGGCAGGGATGCTGCAGCATTTTTCATTAACTGTTATATGAGCGATGTTGTATGTGACAACGGATACAGTGACATGAGTGGCAATTCATATAAGAATGCGCGCTTTGCAGAGTATGGTTCTGTGGGAGAAGGCGTGGCGGTTAATAATGACAGGCCGCTTCTGCGCAGGTCGCAGGCGGAACACTGCATGGAGATTATATAATACAGAAATGGAATTGATATGAGAACATTCTTTATTGCGGATACGCATTTTGGAGATGCGGACATTATAAGATATGAGAACAGGCCTTTTGCGGATACCGATGATATGGAAGAGAAGCTTATTGCCGGATGGAACGAGACTGTAGGTGAAGATGACAATGTATTCGTGCTGGGTGATTTCTCGGCTTATAAAAGTGTCGGCAGGAATACAGAGCTTGCCTGCAGGCTTAACGGACACAAGAGCCTGATACTTGGCAACCATGATATTGTTACGGAGGATTTCTGGTATAGATGCGGTTTTGAGTTTGTCAGCAGATATCCAATAATATATGAAGGATTCTGGATTCTTTCGCACGAACCTGTGTATGTGTGCCGCAATATGCCTTATGCCAACATATTTGGACATGTGCATGGCAGTCAGCTGTACAAAGATTACAGTGAACAGTCATACTGTGTGAGCGTAGAACGCACGGATTACAGACCGGTTCCGTTTGATGAGATTGTTGAAAAAGTGACTAATAATCGAAAGTAAAAGAAATAAAAAGCTTAATTTATTAAGAAAATACTATTTAAATGTTGTCTTTTTTTCGACAATAGGTTAAAATAAGCACATTATTTTGAGGAAAGTAAAGGAGAGCATTACCGTGGACAACAGATCGATGATGGAAATAACACAACATGATGCGGAGTTTGGACAGCTTGTTGAGAGCTGTATGAAGTCAAGAGCCTTTGACGTGGAACTCTATACTAAGCATGATGTTAAAAGAGGATTGAGAGACAGCAACGGTAATGGCGTTGTTACAGGACTTACAGAGATTTCGGATGTTGTAGGAAGTAAGATTGTTGATGGTAAGAAGGTTCCTACAGATGGCAATCTTTATTATCAGGGCTACAATGTAAGTGAGCTGATTCAGGGAAGCAGGGACAGCTTCTACGGATTTGAAGAGGTGACATATCTTCTTCTGTTTGGTTCACTTCCAACTAAGTCACAGCTCAAGAGCTTTATCGGAATCCTTGCAGATCTTAGTGAACTCTCCGGTGACTTTATACGTGATGTAATTATGAAAGCACCGAGTGCCAACATTATGAATTCGATGATGAAGAGTATTCTTAATCTTTATTCATATGATGGCAATCCGGATGATATATCGGTATCCAATGTACTGCGTCAGTCACTCCAGATGATAGCGAAGACGCCGCTTATAGCAGCATATTCATATCAGGCATACGGACATTTCAGACTTGACCAGAACATGATTATCCGTAATCCGCGTAAGGATTATTCAACAGCACAGAATCTGCTGTATATGCTCAGAAGTGACGGAATATTCACAGATCTTGAGGCGAAGGTGCTTGATGTTGCACTTATCCTTCATGCAGAGCATGGCGGCGGTAATAACTCAACATTCACAACGCATGTTGTTACATCAAGTGGTACTGATACATATTCGGCAATAGTTGCAGGTATAGCTTCTCTTAAGGGACCACGTCACGGAGGCGCCAACCTTAAGGTTCAGAAGATGTTCCAGAATATCAAGGAGAATGTATCAGACTGGACTAATGTTGATGAGGTCAGGGCATACCTTACCAGGATACTTGATAAGGACGCGTTTGATAAGTCGGGTCTCGTATATGGTATGGGACATGCAGTCTATACAGATTCAGACCCGAGAGCTGTGATACTTAAGAGATATGCGAAGAGCCTCTCAGAGGAGAAGGGACTTCAGAAGGAGTTCGCACTGTACGAGCTTGTAGAGCAGACAGCAGGTGCTATCATTGCACAGAAGAGACATCTTGTAAAGCCGGTATGTGCCAATGTCGATTTTTACAGCGGCTTTGTGTATACAATGCTTGGAATTCCGGAGGAACTCTTCACGCCTATATTTGCAATAGCACGTACATCAGGATGGTGTGCACACCGTCTTGAAGAACTTGTAAACAAAGGCAAGATTATCCGTCCGGCGTATAAGTATGTCGGAACACACTGTGATTATGTTGAGATGGATGAAAGAACCGGCGAAGAACAGTAAATGTTATAAATATAAGAAAACAGGCTGCTTATTATGCAGCCTGTTTTTCACTGTCACTTTCAATCTTAACCGTCGATTTTCTCCATATTCCCGTGAAGTAAAGAATGATAAGAATAACTGAAGATGTTGCGTTGCTGACAACAACGGCATACCATATGCTTGCAACTCCGAGATGAAGTATCGTCTCGCATATAAAAAGCACTAAGAAACGGAAGACCCATATACGTGAGGCATCAACGAGCATTGTTATCATCGTATGGCCGGAACCCTGGAAGAGACCGCTTGTCGCATTGTAGATACCGTTAGTCCAGCACCAGAATGCCATGAGGCTTAAGAAGTCTGTTGCAAGATTAGATACGGCACCATCTTTGGTGAATATATTTACGAGTGCCTGTGATACCGGTCTCCTTGAAAATATCATTCCTCCGACAAAAAGGAAGATAATTGCCATTGCCATAGCAATCTTGTAACCTTTGTTGGCACGGTCAACCTGTCTCGCACCCATATTCTGTCCGACGATTGTTGATACGGCTGAACCTATTCCGTTAGACGGCATGGTGATTATGCTGTTAATCTTGTTGCCGATTCCGTAGGCAGCGGTTGCGATTGAACCGTATTTTAAAACATTTTTGGTCATAAGAAGGAAACCGAACTGCATGGTACTTCCGCCTATTGCGGTAGGAAGGCCGACTTTGATGATTGACAGTATCTTTGAGGATTCAAAATGGAATCCCCTTAATGAAAGCCGGATACCCTGTTTTGTTTTAAACAGTGAGTACAGACAGATGAGTGCAGGCGGCACCTTCGCCAGAAGAGTCGCAAGTGCGGCACCGAGAATTCCCATGTCAAATACAATCATAAGAAGAGGATCGAGTACAAAGTTAATACATATTCCCAGAAGATTCATGAGCATTGGCTTCAGCGTATCTCCCTGAGCCTGACGTATGGCATTGTACATATTAATTGTAAAAAGAAACGGCATATCAATAACAACAACTTTGAGGTAAGTTATGCCAAAATTAAGTACGTCACCATCAGCACCGAGCCATCTGACAATACCGGGTGTGGCAATAATGCATATTGATGCGCATACAAATGCAAATATCATTGAGCATATATACAGATGATTAGCCATTATTCCTGCCTGACGTTTTTCACCGGCCCCTATATACTGCGATATGAGGATTGCACCGGCAGTTGTAATGCCCTGTCCGAAATTGATGATAATATTCTGAACCGGGGAAACGAGTGTTATTGCAGCCATTGGATTAGTACCAATCTGTCCCAGCCAGTATGTATCTGTCAGGTTGTACATGGACTGAATAAAGCTGTTTATCATAATTGGAATGGCAAGTACAATTATGGCCTGAAAGAGGTTACCCTCAAGAATCATATTGCGTTTTTCTGCTGATAGTTTCTTCATAATTAATCTCCGTTCCCGCCCCTTTAGGGACGCTTCCTGCACATAAGAAAATAAATATTTTCAAAATCTTTATATATTCTATAGATATATCTCTTTTTATATGATATATTAAAAAAACAGTAGTAACAAGCGAAAAATGGTTTGAAAAACGAATAATTACAGATTAATTATATTATATATAATAAAATTGGAGAATTTTTATGAACAGTACAATGTCAGAATATTTTAATATTAATAAACTTATACGAGAAGCAGCATTCAGGATGGATGAAACCCATTCACATGATTGTTATGAGCTGGTTTACCTGTTTTCAGGAGAATGCAATATTCTTGTAAGCCACACTATATACAGGATGGTGCCGGGTACTCTGGTAATTATTCCGCCGGGGGAGATACATAAGACATCATATGGCAGCAACGATAAGGTGAGACAGCAGAGGACGGCATTAAGGTTTTCAATAAAAGATACGGACTGGCTGTGTTCTGCACTTGGAAAGGATTTTGTAAAAGATAATCTTACAGCCGGTATAATTGAAGTGCCGGATAAGAGGAAAGAATATATAGAGAATCTTATAACAAGAATGATATATGAGAATCAGATGCCTGATGAACTTTCGATGGGGATGGTAAAGACTCTTTTTCAGGAATTTATGATTTTTGTGCTGCGCTGCAAATTATACGGGGATACGTCGGCACATGAGATTGATGCGCAGAACAGCACAATTCAGGATGTGGCAACGTATGTCTACAATAACTATGATAAGCAGATATATCTGGATGATGTGGCAAAACAATTCAGCATAAGCAGGTCTTATCTGTCGAAAAAATTCAAGCAGACAACAGGGTTCGGATTCAAGGAGTATCTGCTCAATGTAAGAATTAAGGAGGCATGCAGGCTGCTTCTGGAGACTAATCATTCCATAACTGACATTGCATTTGCATGCGGCTTCAATGACAGTAATTATTTTGGAGACGCATTCAGAAGAATAAAGGGAATATCACCGAATAAGTACAGGCATAATAGAGATGTAGTATAGACATAGTGCAGACATAGCGTATAGACATAGTGTGAAAAATCACCTTGAAAATGCGAGGCTATTTTTATATAATTATGTGTATACATCATATAAAGTTATATTAATACTGCGGGAATTCAGTATTTTACGCGGGAATGGAGAAGGTATGGACAGCATACGGCTTAAGGCACGCGCCAAGATTAATCTTGGACTGGACGTTACAGGGATTCGTGAAGACGGTTACCATGAAGTTAAGATGGTTATGCAGACGGTTGGGCTGTATGACAGGATAATAATTGAAAAGACTAAGGAACCGGGAATAGTCATAACATCCAATCTTTCATATATTCCTCTTAATGAGAATAATTTAATGTACAAAGCAGCAGATATGCTGATGCGTGAATTTGATATTGATGAAGGCGTTCATATGGACCTCAGGAAGTTCATTCCGGTAGCAGCCGGAATGGCGGGAGGAAGTTCCGATGCAGCAGCTGTCTTCTATGGAATGAACCGTATGTTTGGACTGGGACTTGATATTGAACAGCTTAAGGAGCGCGCGGTTAAGGTTGGTGCGGATGTTCCGTATTGCCTTATTCGCGGAACGATGCTTGCAACAGGTATAGGTGAGAAGCTTGACAGACTGCCGCCTATGCCGCAGTGTGCAATAGTTGTTGCCAAGCCTCCCGTTAATGTATCAACCAGGATGGTATATGAGAAGCTTGATATGAGCAGTGATATAAGACATCCGGACATAGATGCAGTGATAAGAGGACTTGAGAACGGGAATCTTGTACAGATAGCAGAGAGCATGGGCAATGTACTTGAAGATGTTACGATTCCGATGCATCCTGTTATAGATACCATTAAGTGTGATATGAAGAGGTTCGGCGCAATTAATGCGATGATGAGCGGAAGCGGTCCCACAGTGTTTGGAATATTTGATGATAAGCAGCAGGCACAGATATGTCTTAACCACATGCGGGAGCAGGGAAGTGCAAGGCAGGCATATATTACGGACGTATATAATGTAAGATAGATATAAGAGGTTAAGGGAGGAACAGTATGAAGGATGACATGACAATGGCAATTAATGATTATCTGCCTTTGAGAGATGTTGTATTTAATACGCTTCGTCAGGCGATACTTAAGGGAGAACTTGAGCCGGGCGAGAGGCTTATGGAGATACAGCTTGCCCAGAAGCTTGGGGTAAGCCGCACGCCTATAAGGGAAGCTATAAGAAAGCTTGAACTTGAGGGACTTGTTGTCATGATTCCGCGTAAGGGAGCTGAAGTGGCAAGGATAACAGAGAAGGACATGAAAGATGTTCTTGAGGTCAGGGGAACCCTTGAGGAACTTGCAGTCGCACTGGCATGCAGACATGTTACGGACGAAGCGGTTGATGAACTTAAGATGGCTAATAAGCTGTTTGAGGCAGCCGTGGTTGCCAAGGATGTTGTAAGGATAGTAGATGCCGATGTGGAATTTCATGATGTTATCTACAAGATGACAGATAACCAGAGGCTTATCCAGATAATAAATAACTTAAGTGAGCAGATGTACAGATATCGTCTTGAGTACGTTAAGGATGCAAGATCACATTCAATACTTATAAGCGAGCATGCCGACATCATTAACAGAATTGCCAGCAGGGATGAGGAAGGTGCCAAGGAGGTCATCAGCCAGCACATTGGCAATCAGGAACGTGGAATTATAAGAATGATGCGCGGATAAGAATTTTGTATAGATATTGGTAGGATGGCAATAATCTCCATATGAACATGAATCATTCATATGGAGGTTATTTTATGAAAAATTGCATTTTTAAAAATATTTACATAAAAAGTAAGAATATTACGCTTACAGCGGTTGTGCTGGCTGCTGTGTGTGTTATGTGCATTACGTCGGTAATGGCGGTACGCGCAGCCGGCAGAATACGCATGCAGGAGCATATAGCCGGCGAACTTGTCAGATTCCATGTCCGTGCCAACAGCGATACGTGTGAGGATCAGACGCTTAAGCTTAAGGTGCGTGATGCGGTTATTGACTATCTTGCACCGCTGCTTGCCGGCTCTGAATCCGTTGAGCAGTCAAAGCGGATAATTGCCGGCAATACCGAGAATATAATAACAGTGGCGCAGACGGTTGTTGCAGACAGCGGAATGAACTATAAGGTAAATGCTTACTTTACGACAGAACATTTCCCTACAAGGAATTATGGGAATGTTACGCTTCCAGCCGGTATATATGATGCATACCGTATCGACATAGGAAGCGCCGGGGGACATAACTGGTGGTGTGTACTTTATCCAAATCTGTGTTTTACTAATGCAACCTGTGCAGTGGTAGATGAAGATGGAAAGAAAGAACTGAAAGAACGTTTCGCATTGATTTATACTGGTCAGAGGCGTCTCGCAAGAAATCTGCTGCGTGATGTGGTTGGTGGCTATATCGGAAGCAGACCAGAATCATTGAAGGCATTAAAGGAGATGAAGGCAATCGCCGTGTTAATGCGTTTTGCACTGGAGCAGGGAGATATTGACGAATTTGCTGAGCTTTTAAACCAACATTGGAAATTATCCTGTATGTTGGATGCCGGTACAACCAATACCTGTATCGATCAGATCCTTCTTGTATGTGAAGACCTGATCGATGGGAAGTTTATATCAGGAGCCGGTGGAGGCGGATTTATTCAGGTGATTCTAAAGAAAGATGTGACAAAGGAGCAGCTGCATGAACGTCTGCATGGCGTGTTCCAGGACAGTGGCGTAGATGTATGGGATTGCGAATTACTTGTTTAACGTATAAGTAAGATAAGAAATGAAAATTTGACAAAGAATTTCTACATGGTATAATGAGCGAAAAAGAAAGCAGTATATCA
>ENA-ORNF01001295-ORNF01001295.1-human-gut-metagenome-genome-assembly--contig:-NODE-1295-length-22308-cov-7.675999_pt1 | contig 22308 bp, 20 predicted proteins | sample MGYA00242110_ERZ509012 | MGnify/ENA primary metagenome ERZ509012 (study PRJEB26280, sample SAMEA2338714) | human gut metagenome | biome: human gut; feature: human-associated habitat; material: faeces...
ATGAAGAGACCACTAATTTATTAAAAAAAATCTTTCCAGATAGTTATTCAACTGAAGTAACTGAAGTAGGAGAGGACAAGGGTAGTTACATAATTATAAACAATAACGAGCCAGATTTTAACGATGAAGATAAGACTACAGACACATTTGAAAAGTATAGTAAACTTGATTCTCTAGGACGTGCAGGCGTTGCCTATGCAAATATAAGTGTTGACTTAATGCCTACAACTGAAAGAGAAAGTATAGGTATGATTAAACCAACTGGCTGGCACACTATTAAATATGACATAGTACCAGGAAAATACTTATATAATCGTTGCCACTTAATTGGTTACCAACTAACCGGGGAAAATAAAAATGAACTAAACTTAATAACTTGCACTAGACAAATGAACACAGTAGGAATGCTAGACTGGGAGAGTATGGTTGCAAACTATATCAAAAAAACAAAAAATAATGTCCTTTATAGAGTAACACCTAAATATGAAAGTGACAACTTGCTTGCAAGTGGCGTCCAAATAGAAGCGTACTCTATCCAAGATAACGGAAAAGGCATAAAGTTCAATATATTTGTTAAAAACATTCAAGACGGAATAGAAATAGACTATAAAACTGGCGACAGTAAATTAAAAGAATAAAAGAATATTTTTAAATTAAAGTTTTCCTTTAACTAAAAATACTCTTTTTTATTACTTCAATATTGTTCTTAAGTAACTTACAATTTCTTCAACATCTAGATTAACAAACTCAATATCATAAAATAAGTCGTTATAATTAAATCTTGCACTAGTGGCATAACTATAGTTGTCACTATAATCTTTTACGATTTTAACTTCATGATTATGTATAGTAGATGACTTAAGTTCACTAGTAGGTACATATATACATTTAGGTCTACCTTTTTTAAATTCATGCTTTGAATAAAATATATCTATTATTTTTTCTCCATTCTTAAATATCACTTGATTAGCTTCTTTTTCTTTATTATCATAAGTTAACCATTCATAATTATGTTCTAAATTGTAACCCTTAGGTATCGGAGCCAAAATGTTATTTAAGTTTTCTATTTCATTTTTATTAATATATATATCTTTAGCAACATAGTTTAACTTTGCTTTCTCACTTAATTCATTGATAACTATAATATCACTCTCATACTTATACACAACATCACTAGTATTCTTGTTAAGAACTAACATCACTGATAAAATAACAACCAGCGTAGATGGCACTAAAAACAAATAATTAACTCTCTTTCTAACAATATTATCGTATATCTTATCTTTGCTTATCTTCCCCGTAAACATACTCTTCAAATTCATAAATCATTCCTCCTTTAAGTATTTATTAAGTTCCTTTAATGTCCTATAAAGATAGTGTTTCACATTGCTTTCCGTGATATTTAAAAACTCACTTATCTCTTTAAGTGTTAACTCTTCATGATAATATAAATAGAATATCTTTGATATAACACTTTTTTTCTTTTTTAAATAATTCCACACCTTATCAGTATCATATCTATTAGAAACTGTCTCTTCTAAGTTAAACTCATCACGTATATTCTCTATACCCGAGTCTTCTTCATTCTTAAAATAATCAACTATCTTATCTTTAAACTTAAATCTATAATAGTCATTAATCTTATGATTAGCTATTCCAAATATATAAGACTTATCAACACTCACATTCTTTTTTAACTTCTTATACGCGTCAGTATATATATTTTGTAAAATATCTTCCACATCAGCAATATTCCTACATTTCAATATAACATACCTTTTAATCTCATTAAAAGTCTCATTATAAATACTATCAAATTCTCTTAAGGCTTGACTAGTCATTTTATCACACCCACTTATACAGTCGTAAATTATTGCTATTTAGTTCCATTTTTATATTGTTTATTATACTAAATAATAACATTTAATACAACTTAACTATAACTTAAAGTAATAACACCCATAAATAATTACTTCTTTTCTTGTATTCTTTTTTATTATATAATGTAACTAGAGGAAGTGATTATATGTATAAATCTAATGATAGTGTAGAAATTGCAAAGTTAATGAGTAGATTTAATTATGACGAAAGTAAAACTAGTGAAGTGCTAGAAAAATATGATAAGCTAACTAAATTAGTAGATTTACATACCCATACGTCTTATAGTGATGGAATGCTTAGTCCTATTGAAGTATTAGACTTAGCCAAAAAAGAAAATGTTGGCCTTTTATCCATAACAGATCATGATACAGTTGAAGGAATTAGAAAGTACAAAAGTGTTTTACATAACGATAAAGACATAAAATTTGTTGACGGAATAGAGCTATCTATAAAAGTGAACCACGGTAGAATGCATATACTTGGTTACGGAATTGACATAGAAAATAAACTATTAAATGACAAGCTAGCATGGATTAAAGAAAACAAAATCAATTCATTTTTAACAATTTATGAAGAAGTCAAAAGAGAGTACAATCTAGTATTCAGTAATAAAAAGTTAGCTGATTTAATAAAAAGCGTTTACACTGAAGGCCACACAATTAACAGAGTAGACATTGCAAAAATGTGCGTGGAAGAATCTTACGCCCTTGATATAAAAGATGCGTTTAACAAATACCTAATAAGTGCTTACGAAAATACTAGAAAATATAGAAAAGGCATAAACTATGAAGAAGCGATAAACTTAATTAACAACTCTAGTGGAATAAGCGTACTTGCCCATCCAAAAAGCCTAGAACTTAGCCAAAAAGAATTTTTAATTTTATTAAAAGACCTAATTAAATGTGGACTAAACGGTATTGAAGTATATCATTCTAGTCACACAAAAGAAGAAATGATGTTTTATAAAGGTATATGCTTAGAAAATGGCTTATTCATGACTGGTGGAAGTGACTTTCACGGAAAAAATAAACCCGATGTGTTACTAGCTCATGGCATTAACGACAACCTTAACATTAGAAGGCATCAGTTAAAACTACCAGATAATATGTAAATGCAAAAGCAATTTTACAAATTTCTACATAAAGTTTATAGTAAATAATTAAAAAATGTAGTATATTTATAATGAGGTGTTAATGGTGGAAAAACGAAAATTAAAAATTGGACTTTTTATTGATAATTATTATCCAAATATAGACGGAGTAACACTTGTAGTTGATAACTTAGCAAGGTGTTTGTCAAAATATAACGATGTAGTAGTAGTCTGTCCATATATTGATGGGTGTAATGATTCTTCATTTCCTTATAAAGTAATTAGATTAAAAAGCATTAAAGTTCCGCTTACTTCTTATAAAGTTGTTAATATGTTTTGTAATAAAATAGAACTTGTTAATGAAAAGTTTGACATAATACACATTCATTCACCATTTATTTTAGGAAAAATTGGAATGAAACTTGCGAAGAAACTAGATATTCCATGTATTTCAACCGTGCACACCAGATTCGATTTTGAATTTAAAAGATTTGCCAAAAGTGAAGTTGTATCACAATTCGCGACTAAAGTTTTAATTACTTCCTTAAACAAAAGTACCCTATGCACAGTTGTAAATGACCCATTAGTTAGCGAAGTTAAGAGTTACGGATACAAAGGAAAACTAAAAGTAGTTTATAACGGGACAGACTTAAAGCCAGCTATCTTTAAAGGTAGAAAAAGAAATATGATAAATGAAATGTTTAACTTATCTAATGAAGAGGCTGTTTTCTTGTTTGTTGGTAGAATTATTGATATAAAAAATATTTTCTTCATACTAGATGCTTTAAAACTTCTAAAAGAAGAAAACTATAAATTCAAAATGATTTACGTAGGAGAAGGTCCAGACTTTGAAAAATTAAAAAACAAAGTTATTGAGTACCATTTAGAAGACTACATTATACTAACTGGAAAAATTACTGATAGAGAACTTTTATCATTCATATATAGAAGAAGTGATTTGCTTTTATTCCCATCTTTATTTGATACATCTAGTTTAGTTAGAATAGAAGCTGCAGTTAACATGACACCAGGACTTTTCATAAAAGGTAGCATGGTTGGCTCTACTATAAAGGATAACGTTGATGGTTACCTTAGTGAACTAGATACAGTAAAATATAAAAATAGAATTATAGAAATAATAAATGATAAAAAACTACTTAACAAAGTATCAATAAACGCTAAAAAGAACTTAGGCGTTTCTTGGAAAAATGTTGCAAAAATATATTATGATATCTATTTAGAAGAGGTTAATAGCAAATTGATTTAACCTCTTTTTAATGATATAATTATAAAGACGAAAGGTGAAATAAGTATGTATACAATTTTTGATTATTTAGAATATTATAAAGATACAAATTTAAATGAAATAAACATTAATGAAATAGATAATCTACTATTTAGCATTTTAGTCTATCTTCCAATATCAAGTTTTGATAAAAAAATGAATTTCTCTGAATTTGCTAACTATGCTTTAAAATTCAAAAACGTTAAAACTTCTAGCAGCATGGCACGTGTTGCATTTGAAATAATAAGTCTTTTAAAAAATTCCAAAAGATTTAAGGACTTTTATGTTAGCAATTTTGTTAACATAAAAAATGAAGAAATGCAGTTTGGTGGAGCTAAATTTAGTAACAAAGACACAACTATTATAAGCTTTAAAGGTACAGATGGTTCATGTATTGGCTGGTATGAAAACTTAAGATTATCCTATATGTATCCAACTAAAACTCAAAGTTATGCTTTAGATTACATAAAAAACACTATTGATAACAAAGACAAAAATATCTATATATGTGGACACAGTAAAGGGGGAAATTTAGCTTTAGTGTCCTTAATAGAAGCAAGTAAAAGCCTATTTAAAAGAATTAACAAAGTCTATAATTTTGACGGGCCTGGAGTATTAAACGAAGTATTTTATAGCGACAAATACAAAAATGCAAAGACAAAACTAATTAATATTGTTCCAACTGGGTCAGTAGTAGGTATGCTTTTATATAATGACTTATATGATGTGTGTGAAAGCACTGAATACGCTTTTAATGAACACTATCCAAATTCATTCAAAGTATTTGGTACAAAATTCGTTAAAGGTAACCTTAGTTTAGTAAGTAAAAAAATACACCAGTCTACAACTGAAGAGTTAAGTAGTTTAGACAAAGAAAGCGTTAAAGATGCAGTTGAAAGTTTGATAAAAACTTTGGGAAAAGACGGAGTAGAAGACTTTAACTTTAGCTTAACAGACATAACAGAAATAGTTAAAAACATGAAAAACATTCCAGCTTCTACTAGAAGTTACTTAGTTAAAATGTTAACAACTCTAATAAGTGTAATAGGTAAAAACAAATAAAAAAGCCACAGTTAATCTGTGGCTTTAGTCTATATTAATTAATTCGTACTTATTACTTCCAAGCTCTAAATCCACCCATCATATGACATTTATATGTGCTAGATTTATAATCGAGTCGTATCTAGTAAAACAGTTTCCCACTAGGTCATACTCTAAATGCTTTCCTTTATTAACTGGCAGTTTTATTTCATCTTCACTATCCATTATACTAGCATTAGCTATCTTATTAAACTCATGACTTTCTATAACTTTCATATGGTCTAAAGTTGTCTGTCTTTGTCTTATATAAGCTGTATTACATTCAACAATTGTAGCATTAACTTATTGTACAAGCTCCTATATTAATTCAGAATTCAAATATTCTAACTAATGATTTACTGCTTATCTCTTTTGTAAAATATACTTTACTCATAAAACACTCTATTTAATATAATTTACTTCCTGGAATTACTCCCTCATCTATAAACGAAAGTTTAACTATTTCCTTACCATCAACCTTGCACTCAAAAGACAAAAGCATACCATTAGATTCCATCCCCATCATATTTCTTGGTGGTAAATTTAAAATAGCAATTACATTCTTACCAATTAACTCTTCTGGTCTATAAAACTCCTTAATTCCACTTAATATAATTCTTTCGTCATTAGTCCCATCATCAAGTGTAAACTTTAATAACTTGCTACTCTTTGGAACTTCTTCACAATTAACTATCTTTACTGCTCTTAAGTCACTTTTACTAAAAGTATCAAAATCAACCCTCTCAGTAAAAAGTGGTTCAATTTCTATATTCATATTCTACCTTCTTTCTATATTTATTATAAACTAAATACGAAAAAAATACAAATGAAAACTATGTGAAAATCATTGAATAAATATTTTTAGTAAAGTACAATTCTCTATTTATAGAAAATGATTTAAGTTAATCTGAAAGATTTCATGGATTAGCGAAAGCATTATATTTCAAATTAAAATAATCTTTTAATTTTATGACACTTTAAGCAAGGTTAAATTGTGAGGTCAAATCTTAAAAATAAGAATTATTAAGTGTGTGGTGTAAAATGGATAAAAAGACTTTGATTTTTATATTCGAAAAATTCTACTTTAAAAATTGATTAAATCAGCTAATAAATTAAAAATAGTTAAAACGGTAAATCTTCTTCAGAAATTTCAAGTGTATCAAAGTCTTCAAATGGATCTTTTTCTAGTAGTTCTAATCCAAAGCTTTCAGCAAGACTTGTATACCAGTAATTATCTTTAGGTAATTGCTTTATTATTTCTTTAGCAGTGTTATACCATGTGGGATTATATTGGGAATTTAAACTATTGCATATAATTTCTAGTAAGTCTTCATTTGCCATTGTGTTTTCATTAATTATAAAAGAAAAATATTTTTCCAATAAAAAATCTTGTAAAAGAGTATTTGAATCTAGAGTTATTTTTTCTATTATAATATCAATTATGCATTGTAAATTACTAAAGTTTTTTAATATACGTGTTGAATTTTCTATTATGTACCCATTTTGTCTAGATGGTAAGTATTCTATACCATCATATTCGTAATCTATGTGAAATTTAGAAATATCTTCTTGAATCATATCTTCTATTTTGGTTTTTGCTAAATTTGATAAATTTTTCCAAACATCTGATGAAATAAAGTTTAATATTGATATAATTTCTTTTTCTAGAACATTACCGAATAAATCTTTTTCAATTACATTACAATAAGCTTTAAATTCTTCAGACGATAGATTACTAACTAGTTCATCAATTATTTTGTCTTTTAATTTTGGCGTATTATCCCTATTTTTATAGAGCATTACTGATAATTCATAGTATTTATTATTTGGAATTGTAGCAATTAATTTTTTTGCATATCTTTCTGTGTTTGGAGATAAATCATTAGTAAATTCTAGATACCAGTCATCTATACTATTTACACTTTTACTTCCAACTATTTCTTCTAAAATCACTTCGTCTAAAAGGACTAATATAGCATCTGCAATTTTTTTAGAATATTCTTGTTTCGAGTGACTCATGGGATTTCTGAAATATTCAATTAAGCCTTTTGATAAATCCATAATACCTCTATGTTTATTTTTATCAGTTTCAGTTTCAAGTTTATTTATCTTTATTAATGGTTGTTTTTCAGAAAATGCTTTATTGATTAAGTCAACCCCATCATTATCCTTTAAATCTGATTTTTTTCTTATTTCAGTTGTTAAACATAATAAAGCATCTCTTACAACCTCGGTATAATCTTTATTATCATAATGTGTTTTTATTGATTCCGCTAATATCTCTTTCATACAAAACTCCTCTCTATATTTATAATAATACTTTATTGTTTATTTCATAAATCAAGTCAATAGCATAAAATTGAATCATTTAATTTTTGCTATATGTACTTTTGAACTTATTTTTAAACTTGTTAGCTGCTTAAAAAATTGAATAAGCCAATTATTTGTATTATAACACTTATTTATGATATTTTAAATATTTTATTTAACTTTTTTATAATGTATAAAAAAGTTTAAAAGTGAAACGTCCTTGGAATAATAAATTATTAATTTTAAGAATGACCTTAAACAAGGCTAGAGTCGTGGGTTCGGATTTTTAATAAATAAAAAAACACCAAATATATGGTGTAAATTTCATATGGAGCAAGCGATGGGAATCGAACCCACGTCTCAGCCTTGGCAAGGCCGCGTACTAGCCGTTGTACTACGCCTGCACTTGTTTTTTCAAAATGCATAAATATCATATCATAATTTATTAGAAAAAACAAGTGTAAAATTTGTGTAAAAATCTAATATTTTGTTTGACTATTTTACTTTTTTATTATACACTTTCTATAGAGGGTAGGAAATATGAAAGATAAAATAAGTAATGAAGAATTTGCAAGCATAGAAAGCCTATTTAAAAATAGAGACATGGCACCTTATGAAGATGCAATAATAAATGCTTGTAATGCTTCAGTTGACAGAAAAAGAAGAGAAAGAAATGTAAAGAGCGAAAAAAGACGTAAAGAAGAAATGAAATCAAAAATAGTTTCTGCTGTTCTTGCAGCTTTAGTACTTGTTGGTGGAGTAACTATCACAAAAGGTGTAGTAGACAAAGCTAATGAAATTGCAAATGAAATAACTGAAAACAAAGAAAACTATGACAAACAAAAAGTAATGGACGAAATTAGTAAGAAGATTGGCTCTTTAGTCTTTGTAAAAGATGAAGATTTTAACGAAAAATATGATACAACAGAAGTTAGCATATTAAGCCAGTGCACCAAAAGAACACAAGATAACACAGGCTACATGTATTTGCACCAAAAAATAGCAGACAAAATTAATGAGTTACCAGCTGAATTACAAGAATATGCTATATGTGCAACTCTAGAAGGCATGGGAAGTAATAGAAGTGTTTTATTTGATGGAGTTACTACAAACGCAGACTATCTAATTAAGTGTCTTGGATTAAATGACGCTAAAGATTTAGAAGAATATTTAAGCCATGTTAACAAAGATGGAAGTTCTGATTTTTCTGAATTTCTAAATAGCCAATATGAACAAAATGACTTTATAATGGCTGTAGTAAATGCAGAATTAAACGAAATAGGTAGAGGTGTTTCTAGTGGAAGAAATTAATGTAAATGTAACAGATATTGATGGTAAAGAATATATAGAACTAGATACAGTAGAAGTTAAGGGTAGTAAATATGTTTATCTAGTTAGTACAAATGACGACAAAGACTTTCTAATCAATAAAATAGTTCTTGATAATGGAAAAGAATACTATGAAAGCTTAGAAAGTAACGAAGAATTTCAAATAGTACTTTTAAACTTTATCAAAAAGAACAAAAGCGTTATAAATGAGTTATAGTAAAGTAGCCTTTTTATAGGTTGCTTTTTTCTTTATCTTTGTATATAATATTTACAGAAGATATGAAACGAAAGGAGCATTTTATTCATATTTAGCGCCAGAACCATAAGTGGTTGACGAGGTTAACAGTTATCGATTTTTCGGCGGGTGCTGTTACGGATAAGTAGTTCGTTAGAAGTATTACAAAAAGTAAAATTAATATTACAACAAAATATACTTCATGCTAAATTTTTTAGTATGGAGGGATTTTTATGTGTGGTATCATCGGATACGTAGGAGAAAAGAGATGTAGTATAGATGTAATTATAGATGGGCTTAAGCACCTAGAATACAGGGGTTATGACAGTGCAGGTATAGCTTATGTTAAAGATAATAATGTTGTAATAGAAAGGGAAGTAGGTAGAATTAGTAATCTAGAGAATGTTCTTAAAAAAGACACTTCTCATATAGGAATCGGGCATACTAGATGGGCAACTCATGGTAAACCAACAAAAGAAAATGCTCATCCTCATAAAGTAGGAAATGTTACGTTAGTTCATAATGGAATAATTGAAAACTTTGGCAGAATAAAGGTTGAATTAACCAAACTAGGCGCTGAGTTTAAAAGTGACACGGACACCGAAGTGGTGGCAAATTTACTACAATTTATAAATGGAAAAACGACGCTGGAAAAGTTAATAAACGCGGCGCAAAAATTGGTGGGAAGCTATGCGCTGGCTTGCCTTTCGGAAACTGAGCCAAACAAAATATTTTTAGCAAAAAACAAAACCCCACTTTATGTTGCGCTAAATGGCAAAAACGCCTATGTCGGCAGCGACCCAATTTGCTTTCAGGGCAAAGCCGAACAGTATTACGCATTAGAAGATGGTGAGTTTGCAGAAGTCGCTTCGGGCAGTGTCTTATTTTATAACGCAAATGGGCAAATAGAAAAAGCGCCATTAAAAATAGATAAGTTTGAAAACTCTGCGGGAAAAGAAAACTATCCGCATTTTATGTTAAAAGAAATAAAAGAAGAACCATTGGTGCTGGATAGAGTGCTGAAAACTTACAAAGACAACAACCCGTTTGCCTTTTTGGATAAAGAGATGGTAAAGCAAATAAAAGAGGTGGTGCTAATTGGTTGCGGAACCGCCTACCACGCCGGACTTATGGGGGCGCAATATCTTGAAAAAATTGCGCGCATAAAAGCAAAAGCAGTGGTTGCAAGCGAGTATCGTTACTCTTTTCCGGTAATAGAAGACGGCACCCTATTTATTTTTGTAAGTCAAAGCGGCGAAACAGCGGATACCTTGGCGTGTTTAAATTTGGCAGAAAAAGCAAATGCCAAGTCTGTGGCATTAACCAATGTACTTTATAGCACGCTTGCCAAAAAATGCGATAAAATTTTGCCGGTGTGCGCGGGGCCAGAAATTGCGGTTGCATCTACTAAAGCATATACCTGTCAAATTGCCGAACTTTATATGCTGGCCATGCATATAAAGGCAATAAAAGAAAACGTAACAATAGACTACTACAAAAAAATAGAAGAAGCAAAACAAGCTCTAACGCAAATAGACGAAGAGAGCATAAAAGCTTTGGCAGAAGAAATTAAAGATAGTGATAAGGTTTTCTTTATCGGTAGACAATATGATTACATCACTGCCGAAGAAGGCTCGCTAAAACTTAAAGAAATTTCGTATATAAATTCGTCAGCGCACGCAAGTGGTGAATTAAAGCACGGCTTTTTGGCATTGATAGAAAACAATACGCCGCTTTTTGCCATAATGACCCAAAAGGACTTGCTAGACAAAACGCTAAACGGTGCAAATGAAGCGGTGAGCCGTGGCGCCAAACTTATTGCCGTTACCAATTGGGGCGAAGAACTTGCCGAAGCACACGACATTTGGCAAATCATAAAATTGCCAAACCTAGATGCGGAAGTTATGCCAATTGTGACAATTGAAGTCTTTCAACTTTTGGGCTATTATGTTAGCACCTTTAAAGGCTTAGACCCGGACAAACCACGAAACCTTGCAAAAAGCGTTACCGTTGAGTAAATATTTTAAAAAAAACAATTTACAATTACCTAAAAATTTGTTAAAATAAGAAAAAAGTTTTAGGAGAAAAATATGTCGCATCACGAAGTAAAAGGCAACGGCCTTGCCGACATCTTGGGTATTCTTGCCGAAACAATTGCATTTTTAACAATAGCGCTTTTTGCTGTACTATTAGTTAACGCAAACTGGCCATTTATAACCGATTCAGGTTTATTAAATGTGCTAAACGTACTAAAATTTTATGCACCATTAGCACTTTTGTTGGTTGTTGGTTTGCAAGTTACTTCCAAGCAACCATTTATAGTGCGCATTGTGTACTATGTGGTTATGGCAGCCATTATCATTTTCCAATTTTTCCCTGGCACTTGGGAAAACTTTATTGGAATTGTAGCCAAAATTTAACAAAACAAGCGACCCAAAAGGTCGCTTAAATTTGGAGAGTTGTCCGAGTGGTTTAAGGTGCAACCCTGGAAAGGTTGTGTACGGGAAACTGTACCACGAGTTCGAATCTCGTTCTCTGCGCCAAAAAAGCAGACCCCATATTTTGGGGTTTGTTTTTTTAGAGAACAGATTTGACGAGTGAAGGAGTCAGGAATTTTATCGTTTTAAAAAATTTCTTTTTGTGATAAAAATGCGACAGCAGATTCGTTTAGATTTTTTAGAATAAACTTTTAAACAAGGTTGCACGTCTAGGGTTTCCTGCGGGCGTTCTTGCTTGAGAGTTTAAGAAAAAAAGATAAATGAAGATGCGACTCTTTAGGTTCGCACGGTTCGGTAGAGAGTGCGAAATAAACAATGTTCGAATCTCGTTCTCTGTGCCAATAAAAAAAACAGACTGAAATGGTCTGTTTTTCTTTTTCAATCAAAAAAATTTTCTATTTTCTGTTTATATTATCTGCGTTAAACCAAATAGAATGTGCAACTTGAAAGCTTCTTTCTTTTAAGCTTAAGAATTTTACCGTTTTGCATTCTATATTCAAACCTATCAGAATATGGACACGAGCCACACGAAGCACCAAGCAAACATTTCATTGGGCAATGACGAAGTGTCATGAATGCAAAATCTGTTCTTTTTGCAAATGAATCTTCACTGCAAATAAATGGCATTTTAAGTTTATTTGCTGAAAGAAAATTATAAACATTAAGTCCCCCACCGGCAACTTTTTCGGTTTTAAAATCTATCGCATAATAGTTGTTGCAAACAACAGGAATTTGATTTCTTTCTACTATACTTTTTAAAAAATCAACATCTTTATCAAGTGCAAAATTTGGAAGGTCAAGAAACATATTTTTGTTTTGTTTTTTGCAAATTTCTCTGAATAAAATAATATCTTTTTCGTTATAAATTTCAGGAGAATAAATAATGTTTTTTGCAACAAGTTTATTATTATTATTTTCAACAAATTCAAAATCTTCAAACTTTGTTTCTTCAGATTTTAAATCAATTATTTTTATTTTCTCATCATGAGAACCAATTTTTAAAACCTGCCTTCTAACACTTTCAAAAAACTCTCTTCTGATTTTATTAAGCTCAGATTTTAAAACAAAAACACCATTTGTTTGCAAATCAATTTTAACATCAAAAAATTCATTTTTGTTAAAGCAATTTTCCAATTCCTCTATTGATAATGCTTGTGATTTTGCTTCTTCAAGAACATTTCCTTGCATGCTTATTTTATGGCTTAAAATTGTTGCATCAATGTGCAATTTTTCACCGACATATGCAATGACATTTATTTTTAAAGGAGCTTTTTTAATTTTGTTTAAAACTTGATTTTCAAAATCAAAATCAGAAATTAAACGAACCGTAGATCCAACTTTTGCAACATTTGTTGTTGTGGTTTTATATTGGTTTTTCCCAATTTTTTGAAGATCAAAAAGCGAAATTGTGCACTCTTCATTGATACCATTAAAAATCTTTATTGCGGATTTTTTCGAAAGTTCTCTGTTTGAAGAAAACTCAATTTCATTAAACTTTTTGCCACTTTTAAATTTTAAAACCTTGCCAATCTCTATGCCAATATGATTATTATAATTTGAAATGATATTTCCATTTCCATCAAAATATCCAGCAGTATATTCCCGATTGAAAGCAAGTTTTAAATCTTCATCACTTACCTTTTTGCCAGCAAGTGCCAATGAATAGTGCCTGGTTGTAACACCAACATAAAACGGACGTCTTGCCCTGCCTTCAATTTTCAGAACGTCAACCCCTGCACTTTCAAGATCTTTGAGTTTGCTTGTCATGTTAAAATCTCTTGCTGAAAGCAAAAATCCGTCTTTTAACACTTTTCCATTTTTCAAAAGCTGATATGGAAGCCTGCAAAGTTGCTTGCATTTTCCACGATTTCCACTTGCATCACAAAGATATGAACTAAGATAGCAATTTCCTGAAAAACAAACACAAAGAGCACCTTGAACAAAATATTCAATTTCAAGATTTGTGTTTCGTTTAATATTTCTTATTTCTTCAAGTGGAGTTTCTCTTGCAAGAACAACTCTTTTGAAACCAAGTTTTTCAACATATTTTGCCCCTTCAAGATTGCAAATTCCCATTTGCGTGCTTGCATGAAGCTCAATTTCAGGATAGTTTTCATGAAGAAAAGAAGCAAGACCAAGATCTTGAATAATGAAACAATCAACACCTTTATTATAAGATCTCACAACCAAATTGACAGCATCTTGAAGCTCTTCATTTTTAAACAAAATGTTCACAGCAAGGTTAACTTTCACACCATGAACGTGGCAGAAAAATACAATATCATCAAGATCGCTTTCGCTGAACCCCTCGATATTGTTTCGTGCATTAAAATTGCTGATGCCAAGATAAACTTCTTTTGCACCATTATAAACAGCCATTTTAAGGCTCTCAAAATTTCCCGCCGGTGATAATATTTTCATAAAAAAAGTATATCATTTTAAAAGAAAAAAGAAAAGAGTTTTAACAACTAATATTTTTTGCAAAAAAAAATGGACCCTTGAGCTGGAGTCCGTTCTAAAGCAAGCCAACGGCCTGCTCAGGGCAAAAATTCCATGAACCAATCCCTTGATTGGGGGACTAGTTACACGAACATTTTACATTTTTTGTATTTTGTTGTCAACAAGAAAAAATAATGATCATAATATTTTTACACCCTGCACAAAATTTAAATTTCTTTTATATTTTTTATTCACAGAAGCAAAAAATATGATAAACTCAAAATATAAATAAAATGAATAAGAGTTTTTTTGAGGGAAAATTGCATTTCCTTAAAAAAAAACTCTTTTTTTGTTTTTTAAGGAGAAAAATTTTATGACAAAATATATTTTTGTAACCGGCGGTGTTGTTTCTGGTCTTGGAAAAGGAATTGTTGCCGCAAGTCTTGGCAGACTTTTGAAAATGCGTGGATATAACGTTTTTGTTGAAAAGTTCGACCCATATTTGAACATCGACCCAGGAACCATGAATCCTCAAGAACATGGCGAAGTGTTTGTAACCGATGACGGGACCGAAACCGATCTTGACCTTGGACACTATGAAAGATTTATCGACATTAATCTTAACCGCCACTCAAACATTACAAGTGGTGGAGTATATTGGAAAGTGTTAAACAAGGAAAGAAATGGCGACTATCTTGGAAAAACTGTGCAGATCATTCCACACATTACAAATGAAATCAAAAACTTTATTAAAGACAATGTGTCAGCAAATAAGCCAGACATTTTAATCACCGAAATTGGTGGCACAATTGGAGACATTGAAAGTCAACCATTCATTGAAAGCATTCGTCAATTTTCACTTGAAGTTGGACTTGAAAATTGTTTGTTTATTCATGTTTGTCTTGTTCCTTTCATCTCTGGCTCAGATGAATATAAAAGCAAACCAACCCAACACTCAGTGAAAGAACTTCAAAGTCTTGGAATTCGTCCAAACATTGTTATTGCCCGCTCCGACACCGAAGTTGACAAATCTCTTCTTCAAAAAATTGCAATGTTTTGCAACGTTAAGACCGATTGCGTTATAAACGACATCACACTTCCAGACATTTACAGTTGTCCAAAATTTCTTTATGGTGAAAAGCTTGATGAAGTTGTTTTAAGAGAACTTTCACTTGAAAATCGAAAAATCGACTTTTCTGAGTGGGACAGAATGCTTGAAAAAGCCAACAACCGTAAAGGTGAAGTTAAAGTTGCAATTGTTGGAAAATATTGCAAACTTAAAGATTCTTATATTTCCATTGTTGAAGCTTTGAAACACGCAAGCTATGAAAATGGAGTGTTTGTGAAACTTAAATGGGTTGAAAGCGAAGATATCGTTTCAGACGAAAAAGCAAAAGAACTTTTGTCAGATGTTGACGGGATTTTGGTTCCTGGTGGGTTCGGAACTCGTGGAGTTGAAGGCAAAATTCTTGCTGCAAAATTTGCTCGTGAGAACAACATTCCATATTTTGGAATTTGTCTTGGAATGCAAATTGCAGTTATCGAATTTGCAAGAAATGTTGCAAAAATCAGCGATGCATGTTCAAGAGAGTTTAATGAAAATGGTAAAAATTGTGTGATCGACCTTATGCCCGATCAAAAAGGAAAAATCAAGGGCGGAACAATGCGTCTTGGCGCTTATACTTGCACCATTAAAGATGACACAATCATGAGAAAAGCATATAAATCTGAAACAGCAAGCGAAAGACATCGCCATCGCTATGAATTTAATAACGACTATAAAGATATTTTAACAAAACATGGACTTATTGTTTCTGGAATTGAAAAAAACAAAAACATTGTTGAAACTGTTGAAATTGCTTCTCACCCATTCTTTCTTGGTGTTCAATTTCACCCAGAACTTAAAAGCAGACCAACAAAACCACACCCACTTTTCACCGCTTTTGTTAAAGCTTGCAAAGAAAACAAAAAGTAAAATGAACAAAGAAAACCACTATATTTTAGTGGTTTTCTTTTTAAAAACATTTTTTAGAAATATATTTTAAGGTTTTTTCAGGTGTTTTCTTTTCATAGTCTGAAAGCAATTCAAACTCGCTGAAAGTTGATTCCCCTGCACTCCAACCAACAAGCCAAACATTGTGTTTTTCTTCCGGAATTTTTGAACTTGTGGTTTTATATTTAAAAACAAAATATTCTTTTTTATGTTTCTTCACTTTTCCAAGAAGTTCAATTTCTGTTGGTTTTTCACCAAGTTCTGTTGGATAGCAAAGCCAATGAATCATGTCACTATTTGCAATATATTCAGGATTGTCAAGATTTTTCGGAAACATTTCGACAAGTCCGTTTCTTTCAAGAGAATCATGAATCAAACACGCATAAACAATGTCGTTTGCCAAAAAATCAATCGTGCTTTGACTTGGATTTTCATCAAGTTCCATAAGAGAATCTGCACTGTAAAATGCGACTGCGGGATTGTCAATTTTTTCAGCGGTTTTTAAAATTCTTACAGTGTCTTTGTTAAAATATAGTCTAAGCAAATCACAAAGAACTTCAAGATTATATTTTTGATTTTTATTAAGATTTTCAAAATTTAAAACACTTTCAAGAGTTTCCTTGTTAAGGAATTTCACAATCAAATCTTTTGCTGGTTGTTCAAGGTTGTCAAACTTGTTTTCATAGTGCATAAGCCCAGAATAAAGTTTTCCCTTCTCATAATCATCAGTTGTTTCCGCCGCCTTTTCAAGAATGATTTTTACGTCTGATTCGGTGATTTTTTGTTTCAAAAACATCTCATCAATTGCATTTTCTAACACCCTGTGTTTATTTACGCATTCAAGCAAACTCATAAGTGTTTGAGCACTTTCAGGCTCGGCACAATCAGAATACAAAATTAAAGATAAAAGTTTGTCGGCATATGCAAAGATATCATCTTTTTCTTCATAATTTTTTGCTTTTTCAATCTGTTTTTCAAGCGGTTTAATTTCGTTAAAAGCAAAATCATAAATTTCTTTTCTTTCGGCAATAGAGAAATGTTGTTTTGACTTTGTGATAACATTCACGCAAACACTAAGCAATGCTGTTTTTTCTTGAATTGTATTTGCTTCTTTTGTTTCTTCAAGCAAATCTTTAAAAAGTTTCATTTGTTGCTCCTTTAGTCAAGCGATTATATCAAACTTTAAATCATAAAGCAATCAAAAATAAAAAAATAATAAATTCCCAGCAAAAACACGTGTTGACACGGTTATATTTTCATGTTAAAATATTTTTATCTGGAGAGAAAAATGGATAAAATTAGAGTTGCAATTTGTTATGATTTTGACCGAACTCTTTCTCAAAGTGAAATGCAGGGCTATGGTCTTATCAAAAGTTTAAACATGAATATCAATGACTTCTGGGCAGAATGTGCTCAGTTTTCAAAGGACCACGAAGCAAACAATATCATGTCATATTTATATATGATTTTAAAAGAGTGCAAAGAAAAAGGAATTGCCCCAACAAGAGAATTTTTTCATTCTTGTGGAAAAGATATTGAATATTATGATGGGCTTGACACATGGTTTGACCGCATAAATAAGTTTGGTGAAGAAAAAGGTATTGAAATTGAACACTATATCATTTCTTCAGGAATTAAAGAGATTGTTGAAGGAACCTGCCTTGCAAAATATTTTAAAGAAATTTATGCTTGCAGCTATTGTTATGATGAAAAAGGCGAAGCATTTTGGCCAGCACTTGAACTTAACTATACAAACAAAACACAATTTTTGTTCAGAATCAATAAAGGAATATTCTCGCCTATCGATTCAAGTGTTAATGGCTATATGTCTCACGAAGAGAGACGAATTCCTTTTGAAAACATCATCTATATTGGAGACAGCGAAACCGACATTCCTTCAATGAAGCTTCTTCGTGCTAAAAAAGGATTTTCTATTGGTGTTTACAATGCCGACAACTTGCCAGACTATTATAAAACTCTTATAAATCAAAATCGTGTTGACTATATTGCAAAAGCAGACTATTCTGAAGGCAAAGAACTAGAAACAATTATCAAAGAAATTGTTGAAACAATGTTTCATAAAGACAGACTAAAAAAAATCAATCAAAATCAAAGAAAGAACTCGTCTGTTTAAATCAAACATATAAGATATAAAAAAAAGAAGAAAGTAAATTTCTTCTTTTTATTTTTCGCTTTCTTCAGCTTCTTGCTCTCTTATCTTTTTAAGATTGAGGCCATAAATATTATAGTTATCGTTGTTGCAAACCTGTTTAAAACCCTTCTTTTCCATCATTGACGAACTTGGAAAGTTTGCAATGTCAACACTTGCATAAATTTCATCAACCCTTCTTCCCATAAGTTTTTCGCCATCGTTTATAACCTTGTCCATTATTGATGGGCCATAACCTTTCGACTGCTCGTCTGGACGAACAATAATGAAATATACACACAAGGTTGTCAAACCATCTTTACCATATGTAACATGGTCTAAAATTACAATTGCAACATCTTTGTTTTCTTCATTGAAAATTACAAAGTTTTTCAAAATTTCTTCATCTGTTTCAATTGATGGGTGACGATCTATAAGCTCGTTAATGTCTTTATAATAATTAAGAAGTCCAAAATATTTATAGTTTCCAAGACTGTCTTTTCTTGAACCTTTATCTTCACTCCAAACTTTTAAAAGGTCTGAATGTTTATTTTTATCATATTCTTCAAAACGAACAAACATTTTGCGTCTCCTTTATTTATTTTTTAAACAATATTCCTTTAAACAATTAAGTTCTTTTTCAAATTCATAACGAGTAAAAACTGTTAAATTGCTGTCAGGTTCTCCAATTGCATGTAAAATATATTTATCTTTAACGGCCTTTAATGCTCCAACATAAAGTGGATTTTGAATCATTGAAACATAAAGCTCATCAACAAGATTTTTATATTTTTAAAAATGTTCCTTATATCAATTTGTCCTTTTCTTTATTATAGCATAAATTTAGAATTTGTGAATAGTCGCAAAATAAAAAAGCACCAAACGGTGCTTTTATTACATAAATCTTCTTATAACTTTCTTTTTGAATTTTCCAAATGGACGATAACGAACAGCCAGGTCACATTTAAGCGATTTTCTTAAAATGCTTTTATAGTGTGAGAAAGTATCAAAACCTCGTTTTCCATGATATGCCCCAAGCCCACTTGATCCAACACCGCCAAATGCAAGGCGTGGAGTTGCAATGTGCATTAATGTGTCATTAACGGTTGCTCCGCCAAACTGAACATTTTCAAGGAAAAAGTTTTGTTCTTTTTTATCATTAGAGAAAACATAAAGTGCAAGTGGAGTTGGATTTTTTGCAATAATTTCCAATGCTTCTTCATTTGTTTTGAAAGAAACAACCGGCAAAATTGGTGCAAAAATTTCTTCTTTCATAAGTGCACTTTCTTTGTCTGGTTCCTCAACAATTGTTGGTTCGATTTTTAATTTTTCTGCATCGCTTTTTCCACCATATGCAGGTGTTTGATTTTCAAGAAGAGCCAAAGCTTTATCAAAATGTTTTTGAGAAATCATTTTTCCATAGTTATCATCTTCAAGTGGATTTTCGCCATATTGTGCTTGAATTTCACAAATTAAAGATTGCATTAAAAGTGGTTTAACACTTTCATGAACCAAAACATAGTCTGGTGCAATGCAAGTTTGTCCAACATTCATAAATTTTCCAAAAACAATACGTTTTGCAACTTTCTTTGCATCAACATTATTACAAACAATACATGGGCTTTTTCCACCAAGCTCCAATGTTACTGGAACAAAATTCTTTTCAGCTTGACGCAAAACTTCATGTCCAACAGCTTTGCTTCCCGTAAAGAAAATATGATCAAATGGAAGCGTCAATAAATCTTGATTCACTTCTCTTCCGCCAAGAACAGTATAAACATAGTTTTCACTGAAGGTGCTGTTTAAAATTTCAGAAATAAGTTTGCTTGTTGCAGGCGAATATGCAGAAGGTTTAACAATTGCTGTGTTTCCAGCAGCAAGCGCATCAACAAGTGGTTCCATTGTAAGCATGAAAGGATAGTTCCATGGACTCATGATTAAAACCGAGCCTTTTGGAGTTGGTGTCATGCATGCTTTTGAAGGAAAGTTTGCAATTCCAGCATTCACTTTTGTGCTTTTCATGAACTTTTTCATGTGTTTTAACATATATTTAATTTCTGCAAGAACCATTCCAACTTCACACATATAGCTTTCAGTTTCAATTTTTCCAAGGTCGCTATAAAGTGCTTCATAAATCTTTTTCTCGTTGGTTTTGATTGCTGTTTGCAAAAGTTTAAGCTGATATTTTCTGAAATTATAATCTTTTGTTTGATTAGATTTAAAAAATTCTTTTTGTTTGTTTAAAATATCAATTGTTGCCATATTTTTCTCCTAAAATGCTTTTTCCAAAACGTCAGTTATTCTTTCAATTGAAAGAGCAACAGGGTTTACAAGTGCAGAGCCATCTGCCATTGCTTTTATTGCTATTTCATTGAAGTTTTCTTTTGTAACTTTTCCAGTTTGAGACAAACGAATTGGAAGGCCTGTTTTTTCATGAAGCTGATCGAGAAGCTTTCGAACTTCTGAAATGAAAAGTTTTGCTCTTTCTTCTTCGCTTTGACCTTTTTCAAGGTCGTCAGGACTGATGAAATATAAAAGCTCTGCATAATATTTTTTGCATTTTTCAAAATTAAGATCAAGAACAAATGGAAGCAAAATACTCATTGCATCACCATGAGCAACATGGCAAACAGCGCCAAGTGCATGCCCAATTGAGTGCACCGCCCCAACCATAGAATTTGAAAATGCACTTCCAGCAACCAAAGCTGCATTTGCAACATTCATTCGAAGTTCTTCATTTTTTAAATCTTCAACAAGTTTCAAAAGGTTTTCAGAAATAAGTTTAATTCCACAAACCGCATAGGCATCTGAAATCGGATTTTTCTGTAAACATGAATATGCTTCGATGCAATGAGTTAAAGCATCAACCGCTGTCGAAGCAGTAATTTTTGCAGGAAGAGACAAAGTCATTTCAGGGTCAAGAACAGAAATATCTGGCAAAATGAAGGTTGAAATATATTCTAGTTTTGCACCCTGAGTTGCATCTTTAATTACGGCAACAGAAGTCATTTCACTTCCGGTTCCAGCAGTTGTTGGAACTGCGATAAACAAAACATTATTGTTTTTAACAAGTGCTTCTGCCCCTTCAACTTCTGAAATGTTATCTTTTCCAGAAACAAGTGAAAGAACAACACCTTTTGCAGTGTCTATAACCGAACCACCACCAACGGCAATGATGCAGTCACACCCAGCACTTTTATATGCTTTTGTTGCAATGTTTACAGTTTCGGTTGAGCTGTCAACAGGAATATCAACAAACTTTTCGAACTTTTCAAGATTCATAAGCTTGATTGCTTTATCAGTAATTCCAAGACCGTCAAGACCCGCATCGCTCATCACAAACGGATATTTTTTGTTTCGAACCATAAGTTCATAGTTAACATGGCAAAGAGCCTTTTCACCCGAAAGAACCTTTGCTTTTGTGTCAAATTCAAAATATTTATTCATATCTTTCCCCCACTAATTTCCAAAAATTGAAAGCACATATGCTGAAAAAACAGATATGCTTCTTTTTGGAACTTCTCTCAAAATTTTTGAACATTTTTTCTTTGAAAACAAATGTGCTTCAACAATCTCAACAACTCTTGTGAAAGCCATTGTATCATAAATGTTGCCATCAAGCATGAAATCATGTTCTGCATATGATCTGCAAAGACCCTTCTGACCGGTTATAACTTGATATGCAAGGTCAAGAGATTTAAAGGTTATAACAATGTCGCCTTTTCGAATTTCTTTGCGTTTTTTCAAACCATTTTCAGTTTTTTCAATTGCAATGAAACTTGCATTTTTTGGCAAATCAAACTTTAAAACAAAACAAGTTCCGTTGGCAATTTGGTCAATTTCGTTTTTAACACGCTCATCTTTTTTATAAAGAACTTTCATTCCCCTGTAAAGAAAGTGAGCAAATACTTTGCAAATTGTATTTTTCATCTTCTTACTCCTTATAATATTTTATCACAACGCAAAAAATCTTCAAAACTTTTAAACGACATTTATTAAATGTTATATATTATATATAA
>ENA-ORNF01001296-ORNF01001296.1-human-gut-metagenome-genome-assembly--contig:-NODE-1296-length-22303-cov-11.143519_pt1 | contig 22303 bp, 19 predicted proteins | sample MGYA00242110_ERZ509012 | MGnify/ENA primary metagenome ERZ509012 (study PRJEB26280, sample SAMEA2338714) | human gut metagenome | biome: human gut; feature: human-associated habitat; material: faeces...
CATTGCGGTTTGTTGGGCGTTGGTAGATTTAGCAGCAGTCTTTATATAGCTGTTGTACTGAGTAAGGCTGGAAGACAGCACTTCCTGATCGGAAACCAATAACACCTGTTTTCGTCCGGTTACGGGGACGGAGCCACAGCCTGCCAATAATAGCAAGCCTGCGGTCAGTGCGATAATTTGTCGTTTCATCTTAATTGCTTATTTGTATAGTTCTTCATTGTAGTTGAATAAATAAGGAGCGTCTTTCAGTAGCGCATGATGCTTGTCTTTTTCCGACAGTATTATGTTTTCTGCCGGAATACGCCAGTCTATTCCTAATTCAGGGTCGTCCCATGCGATGGCACCTTCGCTCTGCGGAGCATAAAAGTTATCGCATTTGTATTGGAATATAGCTTCGGGCGAAAGAACACTGAATCCGTGGGCGAAACCACGCGGAATGAAGAGCTGCAGATGATTCTGTTCTGTCAGTTCTACCGCTACATGCTGACCGAAAGTAGGAGAGCCCTTGCGGATATCTACGGCGATATCGAGTACCGCTCCTTTTATTACTCTCACTAGTTTACTCTGTGTGTATGGCGCTTTCTGAAAATGGAGACCACGTAGCACTCCATAGCTCGACTTGCTTTCGTTGTCTTGTACAAACTTTATCGGTCGTACTTGCTCGTTAAAGTCGCGCTCAGAAAACGACTCGAAGAAATAACCTCTCTCATCCGTAAAAATGCGAGGCTTAATTATTACTACGCCTTCTATGTTAGTTTTTATAACTTCCATTTAATTCGTTTCGTATTTTCAATTATTTTGTTCCAGTTCGTCTATGACTTTAAGCAGATATTGTCCGTACGGGTTCTTAATCATCGGCTTAGCCAGTTCTCTCATCTTTTCGGCGGTAATCCATCCTTTACGGTATGCTATGCCTTCAAGACAAGCCACCTTTAGGCCTTGTCGTTTCTCTATCACCTCTATATATGTGCTGGCTTCGGCCAAAGAATCGTGAGTCCCGGTGTCGAGCCATGCAAATCCGCGTCCTAAAGTCTGCACCTTCAGCTCATTGTCGTCTAAGAAAGTCTGGTTTACCGTTGTTATTTCGAGTTCGCCGCGTGCCGATGGCTTGATACTCTTGGCAATGTCTACCACTTTGTTAGGATAGAAGTACAATCCGGTAACAGCGTAATTCGATTTAGGTTTCAGCGGTTTTTCTTCTATCGAAACGCAGTTGCCTTGTTTGTCGAACTCTGCTACACCATATCGTTCTGGGTCGCTCACCCAATATCCGAACACCGTAGCCTTATGCTCTTCTTCGGCAGTGCGTACCGCCTCTTTCAGCATTGCGGTAAATCCGTTGCCATGGAAAATATTATCGCCCAATACCAAGCAGACACAATCATCGCCTATGAACTCTTCGCCAATGATGAAAGCTTGAGCCAATCCGTCGGGCGAAGGCTGCTCAGCATATTCAAAGTTTACTCCGAAGTCGCTACCGTCGCCAAGCAGTCGGCGGAAGCTTGGCAAATCATGAGGCGTAGATATAATAAGGATATCACGTATGCCCGAAAGCATCAGTACGGATATCGGGTAATAAATCATCGGTTTGTCAAAAATAGGAAGAAGCTGTTTAGATACTCCCTTTGTGATGGGGTACAGTCGTGTGCCGGAGCCTCCGGCTAATACGATTCCTTTCATGATACGTCTGTTTTAGTTATGGTTACTTTATTCCTCTTGCCTTATATATACGGTCTTTGGCATCGTTTATCAGCTTCAGTTTTTCTTCGGCTGCTTTTCGGATATCTTCGCCCAGTGTAGCTACACGGTCGGGGTGATGCTGGAGGGCCAACTGTCGGTATGCTGCTTTAACCTCTGCGTCGGTTGCCGTAGGAGGTATCTGCAGCACTGCGTACGCATCGTCTAATCCATCGTTAGTGAGATGCAGCATAGAATTGAGTTCTTTCTCCGGAATATGCAATGCCAGGCAAATCTCTTTCAGAGCATCAATTTCTTCGGGCGAAAGAGTTCCGTCGCTGTAGGCTATCTCTACTAGGAAATTCAGCAACTGCAAACATTCGCCGTAGTTCAGGTTGGTGTGTATTTGCTCACAGCATTCACGAATTGTATTCTTGAAAGCGTACGGATTTTGTGCGTCCATTCGCTTGCGCTGCTCAAATAGGTTGAGTAGTATCTGTTCGCCTTCTCTTACTGACTGCTCTCCGAAGTTGTTTCTGAGAAAGCGACGCACGTACTCCATTTCGCTGTGCATAATCTTTCCGTCGGCACGGATGATGTATGATGCCAAAACCAACAGAGAAAACAAGAAACTGTTTCTCTGACCGCTATATGCATTGTCGTATGTCTGTTGGTCATTATTTATATCTTGCTGATTGTCTTGCTTAGAAGTTGCGTTGTCAAAAAGAGAACCTAATGCATATCCGGCCAAAGCTCCAAGCGGACCCATGCTCATGAAGCCCACTATACCTCCTATCCATTTACCTAATCCCATATTCTTATATATATGTTTGTTTTTATCGGGAGGTAAAGGTAGTAAAAAAACTAAGAACAAAGCAAAAAGATTTGAAAGTGATATTAGTTGGGCTTTGCTACTTATTGTCATTTAGCTTAAATAGTAGGCTTTTCGGCAATAAAAATGAACGAATACATTTTTATTGCATCCGAATTGATTTATCTTTGCAAAAGATAAGCGGCATTTGGGCATATTATTTAAGCAAACTTGATGATTGCAATGTTCCATTCGCATTGTTTTTGTAAAAAAGAAGAAATATGAATTATGATTTGGTAACCATATTAGGACCTACAGCTTCGGGAAAGACTCCGTTGGCGGTGGCTTTGGCATATCGACTTAACGCTGAGATTATCAGTGGAGACAGCCGTCAGGTGTATCGGCGTATGGACTTGGGTACAGGTAAGGATTTGGCCGACTATGTAGTGGACGGAAAACGGATACCTTATCATTTAATAGATATCGTAGAGCCCGGATATAAATATAATGTGTTCGAGTTTCAGCGAGATTTCCTTCAGGCGTACGATGATATACGGCAGAGAGGAGTTCTTCCGATACTGTGCGGTGGAACCGGAATGTATATCGAATCGGTTCTGAAAGGATATAAGTTGTTGCCAGTGCCGGAGAATCCGGAGTTGAGAGCTTCTTTGGCAGATAAGTCGCTCGATGAGCTTACAACTATATTGGCGGGATATAAAAAGCTTCATAACTCTACAGATGTAGATACCGTGAAGCGTGCCATCCGTGCCATAGAGATAGAAGAGTACTACAGACAGCAACCGGTATCGGCACGAGAGTTTCCGGCTATCAATAGCTTGGTGATAGGAGTGGATATAGATCGCGACCTTCGCCGCACAAAGATAACCCGCCGATTGAAACAACGATTAGACGAAGGTATGGTAGACGAGGTGAGAGCTTTGCTCGATGCCGGAATACCTGCCGAAGACTTGATATACTATGGACTGGAATATAAGTATCTTACCCTGTATGCGGTAGGTCAACTTACGTATGATGAAATGTTTCACCAGTTAGAGATAGCTATCCATCAGTTTGCCAAAAGGCAGATGACATGGTTCCGTGGCATGGAGCGCCGTGGCTTTAACATACACTGGATAGATGCCTCTTTGCCGATGGAACAGAAAGTGGAAGAGATTGTCGGATTAATTAAAGGATAGAATGACATGGCAGTAGAACCAAACCGTTGGGCGGTGATTTATAATCCGAAGGCCGGAACCAAAAACGCTCAGAAACGCTGGAAAAGCATTCGCGATTATATGGATGAAAAAGGCGTACAGTACGACTATGTGCAGTCTGAAGGCTACGGGTCGGTAGAACGACTATCGCGTACTATGGCTAATAACGGCTATCGCACGATAGTGGTGGTAGGCGGTGACGGAGCGATGAATGATGCGCTGAATGGTATCATGTTTTCGGATGCTGAGGATAAGAACAGTATAGCCGTGGGTATTATACCGAATGGTATCGGAAACGATTTCGCCAAATATTGGGGGCTTAATTCGGATGACTATAAAATGGCGGTCGACGTAATCATAAACCGAAGACTGCGTAAGGTGGATGTTGGAATATTCTCTTATTACGACGGCGAAAAACATGTGTCGCGCTATTTCCTCAATGCCGTTTATATCGGCTTGGGAGCACGCATAGTGCGTATCACCAATGAAACCCGTCGTTTCTGGGGTATACCTTTATTGTCTTATTTGGCATCGCTATTCCTTGTGGCTTTCGAGCGCAAGATGCATCGCATGCATCTTAAAGTAAACGGCGAACATATACGCGGGCGCTTGATGGCGGTAGCTGTAGGTAGTGCCAAAGGCTACGGTTTGACTCCAAGTGCGGTGCCTTACAACGGATGGCTCGATGTCTCTCTGATATATCGTCCGGAGTTGCGTCAGCTTGTGCCTGGCTTGTGGATGTTACAGCAAGGACGCCTGCTAAACCATAAGAATGTGAAGCCGTATCGTACCAGAGAGGTGAAGATACTACGTGCGCAGAATGCCGAAATAAGTCTTGACGGACGAGTGTTGTTCGATAAGCATTTTCCCATAGACATAACAGTGGCTCAAGAAGCACTGACTTTGATAATCCCTGATTGAACGAATAAATTTATACCTTATATATTATATGATACAATCTATAGCAGACTTGAAAAAGAGTGAAAACTTCTTTTTGTTGGCTGGACCGTGTGTGATAGAAGGCGAGGATATGGCATTGCGCATAGCCGAGCGTGTGGTTAAAATGACGGATAAACTTAATATCCCTTATATATTTAAAGGTTCCTACCGTAAGGCGAACCGATCGCGTCTGGATTCATTTACCGGAATAGGAGATGAAAAGGCTTTGAAGATACTTGCTAAAGTTCGCGATACTTTCGGTGTGCCTGTTGTTACTGATATACATGCTGCCGATGAAGCTGCGATGGCGGCAGAATATGTAGACGTGTTGCAGATTCCGGCATTCTTGTGTCGTCAGACCGATATCCTTGTAGCGGCTGCCAAGACCGGAAAGATTGTGAATATAAAAAAAGGTCAGTTCCTGTCACCGGGTGCCATGCGTTTTGCAGCCGATAAAGTGGCGGAAGCGGGAAACAAGGAAGTAATGCTTACTGAAAGAGGCGTTACATTCGGCTATCACGACTTGATAGTTGACTATCGAGGCATTCCCGAAATGCAGACTTTCGGTTATCCGGTAATTCTGGATGTAACGCATTCTCTTCAGCAGCCCAACCAGTCGTCGGGTGTTACAGGCGGTATGCCTCAGCTTATTGGAACAGTGGCTAAAGCCGGAGTAGCGGTAGGTGTTGACGGATTGTTCATGGAAACCCACGAAGAGCCGTCGGTAGCCAAGAGCGATGGCGCCAATATGCTGAAGCTCGATTTACTGGAGGAACTTTTGGTGAAATTGGTGCGCATTCGTCAGAGCATCCTGTAAGATTAATTATGTTATTCTTTTATTTGTTTTAATAAAAGAATATCTTTGCAGCAATTTTGAAAGAATAAAGACGTTAAAAAAACTAAGATATGCTTACAATTAAACAAATTACAGATGATACCGAGAAGGTGATTCGTGGATTGGAAAAGAAGCATTTTGCAAATGCAAAAGAAACAATAGAACAAGTTTTGCAGCTTGATAGTAAGAGACGTAACGCTCAGGGTCAGCTTGACAAGAACCTGGCAGAAGTAAACGCTACTTCCAAGACTATCGGTTTGCTGATGAAAGAAGGCAAGAAAGAAGAAGCCGAAGCAGCTAAGGCTCGTGTAGCAGAAATCAAGGAAGCTAGCAAGGGTCTGCAGGCTGAAATGGATAAGGCTGCCGAAGAAACTCAGGCTATCCTTTATACTGTGCCTAACGTGCCTTACGATGAAGTACCCGAAGGCGTTGGCGCAGAAGATAACGAGGTTGTTAAGATGGGAGGAATGGAAACAGAACTTCCTAAGAACGCTTTGCCTCACTGGGAATTGGCCAAGAAATATGATTTGATTGATTTCGACCTTGGTGTTAAGATTACAGGCGCAGGTTTCCCTGTATATAAAGGTAAAGGTGCACGCTTGCAGAGAGCGTTGATTAATTTCTTCCTCGATGAGGCTCGTGCTTCAGGTTATGAAGAAGTTATGCCTCCTACAGTAGTTAATGCTGCTTCTGGTTACGGTACAGGTCAGCTTCCTGATAAAGAAGGACAGATGTATCATTGCAACCTCGATGACTTGTACTTGATTCCTACTGCCGAAGTTCCTGTTACTAATATCTACCGCGATGTTATCTTGGACGAAAAGCAGTTGCCTATTAAGAACTGCGCATACACTCAGTGTTTCCGCCGCGAAGCAGGTTCTTACGGAAAAGACGTACGTGGTTTGAACCGTTTGCACGAATTCTCTAAGGTAGAATTGGTTCGCATTGATAAGCCCGAACATTCTAAGCAGTCACATAAGGAAATGCTTGATCATGTAGAAGGCTTGCTTCAGAAACTAGAATTGCCGTACCGTATCCTTCGTTTGTGCGGTGGCGATATGAGCTTTACAGCTGCCCTTTGCTTCGACTTCGAAGTTTATTCAGAAGCTCAGAAGCGTTGGTTGGAAGTCAGCTCAGTTTCTAACTTCGACACTTATCAGGCTAACCGTCTGAAATGCCGTTATCGTAACGCTGACAAGAAGACTGAACTTTGTCATACATTGAATGGTTCTGCTTTGGCTTTGCCGCGTATAGTAGCAGCGTTGCTCGAAAATAACCAGACAGAAAACGGAATCCGCATTCCTAAGGCATTGGTTCCTTACTGTGGATTCGACATGATAGACTGATTCAAGAATAAATAATTGAAATCTTTATAGAAAAGCATCCGGATTTGTTACCATTTCCGGATGCTTTTTTTTGTGCGTTTTGCGTTAACATTTCCGCATAAATATCAGAGCGCTTCTGTAACCGTGTCGAAAAACTTTTGCAGCAGTACCGAAAACTTATCGCATTAATTCATTCACATAGTAAAAAATAATGCTCTATGACATGCTTTTGAACATATAAATTGTGCTTTAGGGCTTTTTTGGAGTAAAAAATGAAAAAAAGAGGCAATAAATTTTTCTTTGTTTATTTAATTATTAATTTTGAGGTGAAAACAAAATAACATTTATTGAATATTATTAATAAAAACCTTAATATAACAGCTATGAGTTATTTACGATTTGACAAAACGCTGATGACGAATTTGGAAGAGGCTCTTCCTAGAGAAATTCTTCGTACAAATCGATCGGGAGCGTACCATTGTTCCACAATTGTGGATTGTAATACTCGCAAATACCATGGTTTGTTGGTTATTCCAATCCCAGAGATGGATGACGACAACCATGTATTGTTGTCTTCACTTGATGAAACTGTGATACAGCATGGAGCCGAATTTAATATGGGTGTCCATAAGTATCATGGTGACAACTTCAGCCCGAGAGGACATAAATATATCCGCGAGTATGAGTGCGATAAATTGCCTACTACTATCTACCGTGTAGGTGGTGTTGTGCTGAAAAAAGAAACGTTGTTCGTACATCATGAAAATAGAATCTTGATTCGATACACATTGTTGCAAGCTCATTCTACAACAACTCTTCGTTTCCGTCCGTATTTGGCATTCCGTAGTGTACGCCAGTATACTCACGAAAATTCTCAAGCTAGCCGCCACTATGATGTTGTAAGAAACGGTATCAAGACTTGCATGTATCCGGGATATCCCGAATTGTTTATGCAGCTCAGCGAAAAAAATGATTTCCATTTTGTTCCAGACTGGTATAGAGGCATTGAATATCCTAAAGAACAAGAAAGAGGATATGACTTTAATGAAGACCTCTACGTACCGGGATATTTTGAATTAGAAATCACAAAAGAAAAACCTATCGTATTCTCTGCCGGTGTATCTGAAATCTTAACTGATAATCTTAATCAGTTGTTCGAAGAAGAAGCTGCAAGACGTGTTCCTCGTAACAATTTTAAAAACTGCTTGGTAAATGCGGCTCATCAGTTCCTTAACAAACAAGATGGTGAATATTACATTTTGGCCGGTTATCCTTGGTTTAAATGTCGCGCTCGCGATATGTTCATTTCTCTGCCGGGCTTGATGCTTGCTACAGGCGAGACTGATAAGTTCGACTTAGTGATGTCTACAGCCGTTAAAGCTATCTATGCTTTCATGAAGGGCGAAACTTCAGACTTGAAAATCTACGAAATAGAACATCCCGATGTGCTCTTATGGGCAGTTTGGACTATCCAGCAGTTCGCTAAAGAAGTTTCAAGAAAAGACGCTTTCGAAAAATACGGTCAGCTTCTTAAAGATATAATGGATTATTTGGTAAGCGGAAAACATCCTAACTTGCAGGTTCGCGAAAACGGATTGGTTTACTCTGAAGGCCGTAATAAAGCCATTACATGGATGAACGCTACAGTAAACGGTCGTCCGGTTACTCCGCGTACAGGATATATCGTAGAATTTAATACTTTATGGTATAACGCTCTTCGCTTTGTAGGCGAATTGCTCGGCGAAAACGGCGACGCTGAATTCAGTGCTCGTTTGTCTGAAGTAGCCGACAAGGCAGGCAAGGCATTCGTTGAAACATTCCTCAATGAATACGGATATTTGCTCGACTATGTAGCCGACGGCAATATGATGGACTGGAGCGTACGTCCTAACATGATTTTCGCCGCAGCGTTCGATTACTCTCCGCTTGATGCTAAACAGAAGAAGGGAGTTGTCGATATCGTGACTAAAGAATTGCTTACTCCTAAAGGCTTGCGTTCATTGAGTCCTAAGAGCGGTGGATATAATCCTAACTACGTAGGACCTCAGTTGCAGCGCGACTACGCTTACCATCAGGGTACAGCATGGCCTTGGCTCGAAGGATTCTACCTTGAAGCATATCTTCGTATATACAAGCGCAGCGCATTCTCGTTCGTAGAAAGACAGATGATTAGCTACGAAGACGAAATGACCTTGCATTGCTTGGGTACTATTCCTGAACTGTTCGACGGTAACCCTCCGTTTACGGGCAGAGGTGCCATATCATTCGCAATGAATGTTGCACAGATTTTAAGAACAATCCACCTTTTGGATAAATATGATAATCAATAAACAGGAGGAAGTACTATGAAAGTTTTAATGTTTGGATGGGAATTTCCTCCTCATATCCTAGGAGGATTAGGTACTGCTAGTTACGGACTTACTAAAGGTTTGGCTCAGCAGCCAGATATGGAGATAACATTCTGTCTTCCGAAACCTTGGGGCGACGAAGATCAGAGTTTTATGAAGATTATCGGTATGAACAATGTGCCTATCGTATGGCGCGACGTTCAGTGGGACTATGTAAACAGCCGCATCGGTAAATTGATGGATCCTCAGCTCTATTTCGATTTGCGCGATCATATCTATGCCGATTTCAATTACATGCACACCAATGATTTGGGTTGTATGGAATTCTCGGGCCGTTACCCAGATAACCTTCATGAAGAAATCAACAATTATTCTATTGTAGCAGGTGTAGTAGCACGTCAGCAGCAGTTTGATATCATTCACTCTCACGACTGGTTGACTTATCCGGCAGGTATTCACGCTAAGCAGGTATCAGGCAAACCACTGGTTATCCACGTACACGCTACCGACTTCGACCGTAGCCGCGGTAATGTCAATCCTACAGTTTACTCTATCGAGAAGAACGGTATGGACCACGCCGATTGCATTATGTGCGTGAGCGAGCTTACACGTCAAACAGTTATCAATAAGTATTATCAAGACCCGCGCAAGGTATTTACCATGCACAATGCCGTATCTCCATTGCCACAAGAGATACAAGACATCGTTCCGCGTAAAAACCCGAAAGAAAAGATCGTTACTTTCTTAGGACGTATCACCATGCAGAAGGGACCTGAATACTTTGTAGAAGCTGCGGCAATGGTGCTTAAGCGTACACGTAATATACGTTTCGTAATGGCTGGTAGCGGAGATATGATGAATGCCATGATTCGTTTGGCTGCCGAACGAGGAATAGCCGACCGCTTCCATTTCCCGGGATTCATGAAAGGTAAGCAGGTATACGAAGTATTGAAGGCCAGTGACGTGTATATCATGCCGTCAGTTTCAGAGCCGTTCGGTATTTCTCCGTTGGAAGCAATGCAGTGCAGCGTTCCTACGATTATATCTAAGCAGTCGGGTTGTGCTGAAATTCTTGATAAGTGTATCAAAACAGACTATTGGGATATTCACGCTATGGCCGATGCCATTCATGCTATCTGTACATATCCGGCACTCTATGAATACTTGCGTGATGAAGGCAAGAAAGAGGTCGATGGTATAGTATGGGAAAAGGTAGGCGTGAAGATACGTAACCTTTATGAACAGGTATTAAACAATTATGGTAAATAATAAAATAACTGATATATATGAAAACAATCTGTCTTTACTTTGAAATACATCAGATTACTCATTTGAAACGTTATCGTTTCTTCGAAATAGGCTCCGATCATTATTATTATGATGATTATGCCAACGAACAGGGTATTAACGAGGTAGCTGAACGCTCTTACATCCCCGTGCTCAATACATTGATTGACATGGCCAAGAATAACGGAGGTGCGTTTAAGGTAGCTTTGTCTATTTCGGGTGTTGCATTAGAGCAACTCGAAATCCACGCTCCGGCTGTTATCGAATTGTTGCACGAGTTGAACGCTACCGGTTGCTGCGAATTTATTTGCGAACCATATTCTCACGGCTTGTCTTCATTGGCTAACGAAGATTGCTTCCGCGAAGACGTGGAAAACATGCGCAAGAAGGTTAAAGATTACTTCGGACAGGATCCAAAGATTTTCCGTAACTCAAGTTTGATTTACGATAATGAAATTGGTGGCATGGTAGCAAGCATGGGATTCAAGGGTATGTTGGTAGAAGGTGCTAAGCACGTGTTGGGATGGAAGAGCCCGCACTACTTGTACCACTGCGCTGAAAACCCTGACTTGAAATTGTTGATGCGCGACTTTAAGTTGTCGGATGATATCAGCTTGCGCTTCTCTAACTCAGAATGGAGCGAATATCCGTTGTTTGCCGATAAGTATATCGACTGGATTGCATCAATGCCAGAAAACGAGCAGGTTATCAATATCTTTATGGAGTTGTCTTCTATCGGTATGTCTCAGCCGTTGTCGTCTAACATCCTTGAATTCATCAAGGCATTGCCGGCATGTGCAAAACAGAGAGGCGTTACATTCTCTACTCCTTCCGAACTTGTTACCAAGCTGAAATCTGTAGATATGGTAGACGTTCCTTATCCTATGTCATGGGTTGACGAAGAACGCGATATCAGTCCGTGGTTAGGAAACGTATTGCAGCGCGAAGCATTCAATAAGTTGTACAGCGTAGCAGAACGTGTTCATATTTGCACAGACCGTCGTATCAAGCAAGACTGGTACTATCTGCAGGCAAGTAACAACTTCCGTTTCATGACTACTAAGGAAACAGGAGTTGGCTTTAACAGAGGTATCTATGATTCTCCGTACGATGCTTTCACTAACTATATGAACATCTTGGGCGACTTCTTGGGAAGAGTAAATGCAATGTATCCAGTAGATATGGATAACGAAGAACTCGGTTCTCTGCTTACTACCATCAAGAACCAGGGCGAAGAATTGACTCAGCTTACAGAAGAAGTTGAAAAATTGCAAGGCGAGTTGAAGAAAGCAGAAGGCAAGAAACCTGCTGCAAAGAAGCCCGCTGCAAAGAAGACAACCACTAAGAAAGAAAGGTAATATAGGCTTATAAACGAAGTGTTCGGCACAGATTCAGATTCTCTGCCGAACATTCGTATAAAAAGACGCCGCATAATTTCAATTGCATCGCTATGATGCGTTAGTTGAAATTATGCGGCGCTTTTTTTGTGTATGTTGCTTTGAAGTACAGTGTTATTTTTCAAAAATATTGAATCAAGGTGATTTGTCAGCATAAATTTTTATCTTTGTAACATGTTCCTATAATATAACTTATCGGAAGTTGCTTATGATTGATATTCAAATTTTATCGGAAGAAGATATAAAGTTGCGTTATATTACTCCATCTATTTTAGATAAGGGATGGTCGGTTGAAGATATAACCATGGAAACCAAGGTTAAATTGACTGATGGTAAGATAAACCTTAGAGGTAATTTCGTATCACGTGGGAAAGCTAAATTTGCAGACTATGTGTTATATTATAATCGTGCAACTCCGATTGCCATAGTGGAAGCCAAAGATGCCAATCACACAGTAGCTCATGGGCTGCAACAAGCAAAAGAGTACGCACAGATGATGGATGTTCCTTTCGCTTTCAGTTCCAATGGTCAAGGATATCAAGAATATGACTTTCTTACTGGCAAAGAACGTTCTTTGTCAATGAATCAATTTCCAACTAAGGAAGAACTATATGCACGTTTCATTTCAGAAAGTAATGAAGGTGATGGCTTGTCAGATAATGAAATGAAGGTTATCAGCCAGCCTTTTTGTACAGGTCAAGACATATTTCCGCCTCGCTACTATCAGCGCAACGCAGTAAATCGTACAGTGAATGCCGTAGCACAAGGAAAGAATCGTCTTTTGCTTGTCATGGCAACTGGTACTGGTAAGACTTATACTGCTTTCCAGATTGTTTATCGTCTTCTTAAATCCGGTTTGGTGAAGAAGATCCTATATTTAGCTGACAGAAATGTTCTTGTTGACCAATCTATACAGCAGGACTTCAAACCTCTAAATAAGACTATCCATAAGGTCAACTATCAGAAAGATAGGGGACCTGGTAATACAGCTTACGAGGTTTACTTTGCCCTTTATCAGCAACTTATAGGTCAAGGAGGTAAGCGACAATATAAAGAACTCTTTAAACCAGAGTTCTTCGATATGGTTATTGTAGATGAGTGCCATAGAGGTAGTGCAAAAGATGATAGCAACTGGCGAGAAATACTTGAATATTTTGACGGTGCCATTCAACTTGGTATGACAGCAACGCCTAAGGAAACAAGATATCAGTCGAGTATTACATATTTTGGAGAACCAATTTATTCTTATAGCTTGAAGGAAGGTATCGAAGACGGATTCCTTGCTCCGTTTAAAGTCATAAATATAACAACAAATATTGGTGATGAGTGGAGACCTACAAAAGGGCAGAAAGATATAAATGGCAATCTCATAGAAGACCGCATCTATAATAATACAGATTATGATTACAACATAGTCATAGAAGACCGCATAAGAGAAGTTGCACATGAAATAACTAACTATCTTAAGAATACTGACCGCATGTCAAAGACTATAGTTTTCTGTGCAGACGAGGAACATGCAGACAGAATGCGTACTGCTCTTGTCAATGAAAATTCTGATATGTGCCGAAAGAATCCTGACTATGTAGTTCGTATTACAGGAAGTGATGCATACGGACAATCAAAGTTAGACTATTTCATTTCTGTAGCATCTAAATACCCAGTCATTGCAACAACAAGTAAACTTCTATCTACAGGAGTAGACAGCAAGATGGTAAAACTCATTGTTCTTGACCAAAGAATCAACTCTATGACTGAGTTCAAGCAGATTGTAGGTAGAGGGACAAGAATACTTGAGAAGAATGGCAAGACTCATTTCACTATAATGGACTTCCGTAACATTACCCGATTGTTTGCTGACCCAGAATGGGATGGCCCAATAGAGGTTGACGAAGGGTACGGCAGTCAGAAACCGAAAGATTACTCTGAAATACCAGACGATACTCCAGGAATAAACGAACCCGACATCAATTCGGAGCGCAATCCAAAGCCAATAGTTGATAGGGAAGGGTGTAGGGTTGAGGTTATAAATAAGGTGGTATCGGTATACGATGCCAACGGAAAACTTTTGCGAACAGAAAGCATAACCGATTATACTCGAAAGAACATAAACGAGACTTATGTTAATTTTGACGATTTTATAAGCCATTGGAATGCTGCGGAAAAGAAAGCCGAAATAACAGACTTGCTGCGTGACAATGGAATAAATCTTCATGTCCTGAAGCAAGAAAAAAACATGGATGATGTTGACGATTTCGATTTTATCTGTCACATAGCTTATGGAAAAAAGCCTTTAACAAGACGAGAACGAGCTGAAAACGTGAAGAAGCGTGATGTGTTTAACAAGTATGGAGCGGGAGCCCGAAAGGTACTCGAAGCCCTTCTTGATAAGTATGCTAATGATGGCATATCACAGTTAGAGAACAGAATGGTATTAAAACTCGACCCATTCCGTCAAATGGGATCTCCTGCAAACATTGCCAAACTATTTGGAGGAAACAAGCAGTATTTCTCAGCGGTAAAAGAACTAGAAAACTTAATATATAATAATAGCATAGCTTAACATAAAATATGGCACTAAACAACTTTGTAAAAAGTATACGCAACATCATGCGTAACGATGCAGGTATTAATGGTGATGCGCAGCGCATCGAGCAGATAGCATGGATGTTGTTTCTTAAAGTATATGATGAGAAGGAAAAAGATTGGGAATTTAATGACGACAATTACGTTTCGTTTATTCCTGAAGAATGTCGTTGGCGAAATTGGGCTACAGACGAAGGCGATGGCGAAGCGTTAACTGGCGATAACCTCTTGAAATTTGTCAATGACACCATATTCCCCACTCTTAAAGGATTGGAAGTTACGCCTTCAACTCCGATGCGTAGTGCCATAGTCCGCACCACATTCCAAGATGCCAACCAATATATGAAGGACGGTGTTCTTCTCCGTCAGGTTATAAACGTAATAGATCAACTCGACCTTGGAGACTATGAAGAGAGCCATGCTTTCGGAGATATTTATGAGTCGATACTTAAGGAAATGCAGTCGGCAGGTTCTGCGGGTGAGTTCTATACTCCACGAGCTTTGACAGACTTCATGGCAGAAATCATCAATCCACAAATAGGCGAAAAGATGGCCGATTTTGCCTGTGGTACTGGAGGCTTTATTGCAAGTTGGCTGAAAGCCTTAGATAATAAAGTGCATACGGCAGAAGACAAGGAAGAATACGCCAGCTCTATATATGGCATAGAGAAGAAGCAGTTCCCTTATATGCTGTGTGTTACCAATATGCTGTTGCACGATATAGACTCTCCTAAGGTTATGCACGACAATTCACTTACACGTGATGTGCTTAACTATACTGATGATGACAAGTTTAATGTTGTTCTTATGAACCCTCCCTATGGCGGAAGCGAGAAAAACGACATTAAGCAACATTTTCCATCTGATTTGAGTTCAAGCGAAACGGCAGACCTGTTTATGGTTCTTATTATGTATCGTCTTGCACAGAATGGTCGTGCAGCCGTTATTCTTCCCGACGGATTCCTCTTCGGTGCTGATAATGCGAAACTTGCCATCAAAGAGAAATTGCTTCGTGAGTTCAATCTTCACACTATCATTCGTTTGCCAGGCAGTATATTTGCTCCATATACTAGCATTGCTACCAATATACTTTTCTTTAATAATGAAAAGGCCGATGGAGCGGAAGAAGGATTCAGCACTAAGGAAACTTGGTTCTATCGTCTTGATATGCCAGAAGGTTATAAACACTTCTCAAAGACCAAGCCTATGAAAGCCGAACATTGTCAGCCAATTGTTGAATGGTGGAATAATCGCCAAGAGATAGTGGATGCTGAAAACAATGACGAGAAATCTCGCTGCTTTACAGCTCAGCAACTCCTTGATATGGATTGTAATTTTGATCAGTGTAAGTTCCCTAAGGACGAAGAAGAAATTCTTCCTCCAGCCGAACTTCTTGCCGATTACTTCAAGAAGAGGGCAGCTCTCGACCATGAGATAGATAAGACATTGGCTGAGATACAGCGTATCTTAGGGATAAATCTATAATATAGGTAATGTGTCTGTAAGTGTAAATGATGTTTTCAGTTGTTTGCGGTTCGTTATCAACTATATCTGCCAAAACGCAAAGAACTGCAATCACAACTTGATAAATTATTAGACGAAGCAGAGTAACAATACAGTAAGGACATCTCATAGTTATAGTACAATTATGAAAGGTAATATTGGAATTGAAATCATTTTGTCTATCGCACTGATAATGTGTGGTTTCGGCTTAAAAGCTCAAACTGTAGGATATTCATACCGTCCTTTGGCAGCTGAAGGATGTAGCATGAAGTATAGTGTAACAAAACAAGATACAGCATATTACATTATTGCAACCGTAAAATCTGACCAATTAAACTTTTTGAAACAGTCAACTATGCTGTTGAAGACATTCGATGGAGAAGTTTTAAAACTTAATGGCTCTCAGATTAGTAGTGGTTCAGAAACGGCTGGCATTGTTTCTGGCAACATAGTCATTCCTGTAACCTCAGTTAGTTCTACGGCACAGTTTAAGATAAGTCCACAGCAATTTGAATTGTTGAAGAAAGGTGTGGCCAATATAAGACTATCCACAATTCCTATTGAACATGAACGTACATTTGCCAAAGATAAAATAGGCAAGAAACTGTATCAGTTCTTCTTGAAGCAGAAAGATAAAGACAATGATTTCTAACGACAGCAAAGAATAATGACTGGCAAACAACTAAAAAATAGCATATTGCAGTGGGCTATACAAGGTAAACTTGTGCCCCAAGACCCTACAGACGAACCAGCAAGTGTATTGCTTGAAAAGATTCGTCAAGAGAAAGAACGTTTGATAAAGGAGAAGAAAATCAAGCGGGATAAGAACGCGTCTATCATTTATCGTGGTGAGGACAATTCATATTATGAGAAGTTCATTGCTACAAGAGAAGTAAAGTGTATTGACGAGGAGATTCCGTTTGAGATTCCGAAGGGGTGGGAATGGTGCAGACTTAATGACTTAGCTCTGTATAGAAAAGGGCCTTTTGGAAGCAGCTTAACAAAATCTATGTTTGTTCCACAAAGTAGCCAAAGTATAAAGGTATATGAGCAGAAGAACGCAATTCAAAAAGACTTTTCTCTTGGAGAATACTATATCAGTAAAGAAAAGTTTGAAACAATGCAAAGCTTCATTGTCACCCCGAACGATATTATCGTAAGTTGTGCAGGGACAATCGGTGAAACGTATCTTCTTCCATCTAATGCTCCTATTGGAATAATAAATCAAGCATTGATGAGAGTTTCACTTTTTGAATTAAGCATGGCTTCATATTGGCAAATGTATTTTTCTTATATACTTTTAAATGAGGCACAAATGAAAGGAGCTGGTTCTGCTATTAAGAATATTCCCCCGTTTGAATATCTAAAAGCAGTACTTGTGCCTGTTCCTCCTTTATCAGAACAAAACAGATTGGTTGAAAGATACAATTTGCTTTTGTCTCTAATTGCTAAATATGAGTCAGAAGCAGATAAATTGAATTGTCTCAATCTAAACATCTATGATAAATTAAAGAAATCCGTCTTACAAGAAGCAATTCAAGGAAAACTGGTTCCGCAAATAGCGGAAGAAGGTACAGCACGTGAGCTACTTGAACAGATAAAAATAGAGAAACAGGAACTCGTGAAAGAGGGAAAACTAAAGAAGTCTGCCCTCAACGATAGTGTTATCTTCAAAGGTGACGATAACAAGTATTATGAGCAAATAGGGCAATCAATAAAGTGCATTGACGATGAGATTCCTTTTGAAATTCCTAACAATTGGCTATGGACAAGGCTTTCATACGTTTCTTCTATCTATACAGGAAACAGCATTAGTGAAGCTGAGAAACGAGCTAAATTTACGGAAGTTAAAGGACGATATTATATCGGAACAAAAGATGTTGGTTTTGACAACAAAATAGTATATAACAATGGAATTTCGATTCCCTTGCAATATGAACAAGACTTTAGAATAGCACCTGCTAATTCTATATTGATGTGCATTGAGGGTGGAAGTGCAGGGAAAAAAATCGCTGTACTCAATCAGGATGTTTGTTTCGGGAACAAGCTTTGTTGTTTTTCTCCATTTGTGGAGATAGGAAAATTCATGTACTACTATTTGCAATCTCCATCATTCATTGAATTATTCAATCTAAACAAGACAGGCATTATTGGAGGTGTAAGTATAGCTAAAGTGAAAGAAATAGTTATTCCACTACCACCTTTGGTTGAACAGCAACGCATTGTTGCCCAAATAGAAAAGTTATTTGAGCAACTGCGTTAATTGAATGATTTTTTCTACGATTCTTTTTTGTTCTAAGAGTGTAGGTAATGGTATGAGCAAATTCGACAAACTCTTGCTATTTAATGTTTTACCTTTAATTGCATCTTTCGATTCTCCGAGATTAGCAATTAGAGGTAAAATTTTGAACAGGTAATTCCTCATAGCATATTCTTTATCAATGACAGGACGTATGGTTATAATAGCTTCATTGTGATAAGCGTCAATATCCAATATTGAAGTTTTGCCGATGCTTAGTTTGAAACTCATAAGAAGGCATCCTTTTTCACTGATTGGAGCGGAGAAAACTTCTTTGACTGCCAAATCAGAAACCTTTTCTTTTGTTGTAAAAATTGAGCCTCCGTCAACCATATCTGATATTGAAACCCAATTGTATTTACCATTTATCCAATATGCCTGTTCACCTCTTGCAGGCGTTTTTCCAATAGTCATTGATGCAATGTTGGAAAATCTGCACCAGCACCAATTGTATGGCAAATCGAATGGAATTTCATCAGTTATATCATTGCAATTTTCACCTATCTGCTCATAATACTTGCTACGGACTTGTATTTTTCAACAATTCGATATTGTTCCTGTAAAGGGGGTAAAGGGAAAAACAAATCTGTTAAATCATCTTTATTAAATCCTGCTTGGGCACTTCTTGAATGGTCTTTTACCAAATATTGATATATGCTTGATTGATAAAACAGAAATAAATATTGTTTATTCACAAGCTCTGATTCAAAAAGAGGTATAACCTTTGCCATAGCAACATTGTATGCTCCATCTTTTGCCCAGAAGACTTTACCTAATGAAGCTCCATACCGTGCTAATATAATATCACCCTCTTTGGTCATTTTATTTGCTTTTTCCATTGGAATATAAACAGGCATAGGATTTGAACCATAATCTCTAATTTGGTACAGTCTTATATATCCGGGTTTAGGATTATCAACAAACTGAGATTTGGGTGGTTGAGATCCACCTGATATTTCAAACAATTGGTTGTGTCTAACCCAACGCCATGTAAGTGGTATTTCAAATGGAATCTTATCGTCAATACACTCAATACATTCATCAGACTTCTCCCAATACTTGTTATCGTCACCACGAAAGATAGTAGAAGTTGCTAATGCTGATTTCTTTAGCTTACCTTCATTTACCAGTCGTTGTTTTTCTTCCTGAATCTTTTCAAGCAATTCTTGCGCAGTGCCTTCTTCTGATATTTGTGGAACAAGTTTTCCTTGAATAACCTCATGTAAGACACTTTTTTTGATGGATTCTTTTATTGTTGTATTCAATTCATTCAATTCGCTCTGAACCTTACTGTATTTTTCAATTTGAGATGATAGTTCTTTTAACTTTGCAACAATTCTATTCTGTTCAGACAAAGGTGGAAGTGGCAGTAATAAGCCTTTCAAACGATTTGCTGAAAGGCCTGGCATAGCAGTTCCTACTGATGCCAAGTTATTGCTTTCTTTTAGAAGATATATGAAATGATAGACATATTCACAAATTCCAGAAACACACGGGCGTAGTCTGTGGACATGATTTTGAAGGCAAATATCATAATCTTCATTCCAAATCGCAGAGCGTCCATAACCAGCACCACCTTCACAAACTAGCAAATCACCTTTGGTTGCAGAACAATTCTTTATTTCTTCTTCTGTAAAATTCATAACCTTAACTTCGTCAAGAAGAAAATATCCCCAATATAAATTTGAAGTCGTAATAAACTTTTGAGGAGTTCCACTCCCTTTATTATTACTGCTCTGTTGCTTTCCGCTTGCATGATTAAAAATATTACCTATCCGAGTCCATTCCCACCCCTTAGGAATCTCAAACGGTATCTCCTCATCAATGCATTTCACCTCTCCTGTAGCGAGTATCTTCTCATAATATGAACCAAACGAACACCTCTCCATGATATATAGTAATGGGAATAGTCCCAAGAATTAAATTATTTTATTATGGTAGAAAAGTTCAAAGAGTTCCTTGTTAATTCTAACATGGCAAAGAACACCGTTTCGGCATATATTTATGCTGTGAACGATTTCAATTCCCGACATAAGGAATTGACAAAGAAAGAGCTGTTGCTCTACAAAACCTATCTAATTGAGACGTTTAAACCAAAGACAGTGAATCTTCGCATTCAGGCTTTGAATAGGTACCTGGAGTTTATTCATAAACCAAAACTACGTCTTAAATCCGTTAGAGTTCAGCAACGAACCTATCTGGAGAATGTAATCAGTAATGCTGATTATACATTCTTGAAGAATAAGTTGAAGAAGGAGAATAATATGGAATGGTACTTTGTTGTACGTTTTCTTGCTGCAACAGGTGCCAGAGTTAGTGAACTTGTTCAACTGAAGATTGAGCATGTAAATATCGGTTATTATGATATTTACACAAAGGGCGGAAAGATAAGACGCTTGTTTATTCCAAAGAAACTTCGTGAGGAAACATTGGTGTGGCTCTCTGAAAAAGAGAGGGATAGCGGATATTTGTTCCTTAATCGTTTTGGCGAGAGAATAACTACACGTGGCATTGCCCAACAGTTGAAGAACATTGCAGTAAGATATGGTCTTAACCAAAAAGTTATATATCCACATTCTTTCCGTCATAGGTATGCCAAGAATTTCTTGGAGAAGTTCAATGATATATCTCTTTTAGCTGACTTGATGGGGCATGATAGTATTGAAACGACTCGCATATACCTTAGAAGGACGGCAAGCGAACAGCAAGATATTGTCGATAAAATTATCACATGGTAATTAATAAATGAGAGCCCTACTGAACATAAGTTACAAACCTATGCTCCAGTAGGACTCTTTATCTTATTGTTTCTCAATGTTGGCTTGGCTATCACTTAATTACCATAATGTTACTTTCCCGATTCCTGCCATTTCAAAGCTTGCAGAAATACTCCGTAAAGTGGTATGTTGGTGATGTTCTCTTGTTTGCGGTATGGCAGCATGGAGTAACGTATGGCAGATATGTCTGTATGTTCCATGAGGAAATTATGCAGCGAGTTTGCTTTGATACTTGTGCCTGCCTTTACTTCTATTGGTAGTAGAGCACCGTCTCTTTGGAGTAGAAAGTCCATCTCCATGCGAGATGTGTCCGAACTGTAGTAATATATATGAGTGATGCCTGATGCCAGTAACTGTTGAAGTACATACTGTTCTGTGAACGCTCCTTTATATTCCGTAAAAACGTTATCGCCAAGCAGAACATCCTTTGCGGCTGTATCAGCCATTGCCCCCATCAGTCCGCAATCGCATAGATATAGTTTGAATGCCGACAAGTCTTCATAAAACTTCAGCGGCAACTCTGGCTTTGTTACTTTAGTTATCTTATACACTAATCCGGCATCTACTAACCATTGAATTGCTAATTCAAATTCTTTGGCTCTGCCGCCTTTTTTCAACACTCCATAGACGAACTTTTTATTTTCTTTCGATAGCTGGCCGAGGATAGATTGCCATACCATATCGATGCGTGGAACTTCTTGTGTTGGAGCGTGCTTGGAGAAGTCGCTGGCATAGTTAGATAGAATTTCGTTCTGAATAGTACGTACTTGGTTTAGCAATTTGTTTTCTACATACGATTTCACTACTTCAGGCATTCCACCAACGTAATAGTATTGGCGTAGATAGTCTTTCAGCTTTTCGTGAAACGCATTCATTAACTCGTAGTCCTCGCTGTGCATCAATTTGAGTAGTTGGTCTTCTCCCATCGCCATAAGGAATTCTTCAAAATCCATAGGGAATAAACGCATTGTTTGTACCTTGCCTACAGGAAAGGATACTCCTGCGTGTAGGGCAACACCCAACAGAGAACCTGCCACAACGATGTGATATTCTGGAGCGTCTTCGCAAAAATACTTCAAGGCTTCTAATGCTTGTGGAAACGCTTGTACTTCATCTAGGAATATAAGCGTTTTGCCTGGTATTATATCACCTCCAGTCAAAGCACTTAATCCTCTAATAATTCTTGAAGTATCAAAGTCGCCTGAATAGATAGCATGCAGATTCTCATTTCTATCACAACTTATATAGGCTACCTGTTGGCGGAATTAAAATAGCGCATATTTAACTCTGCCAATAGGCTTTTCA
>ENA-ORNF01001298-ORNF01001298.1-human-gut-metagenome-genome-assembly--contig:-NODE-1298-length-22252-cov-7.025274_pt1 | contig 22252 bp, 29 predicted proteins | sample MGYA00242110_ERZ509012 | MGnify/ENA primary metagenome ERZ509012 (study PRJEB26280, sample SAMEA2338714) | human gut metagenome | biome: human gut; feature: human-associated habitat; material: faeces...
AAAAAAATGTGGAAAGGCTCCTGCGAACATTATCTATAGTAACCTTTCCACAATTATTAATCGATTGATACTCTAACAGGTACTTTCGTAGCATTTCTGTAGATATTTTTATAACCGGAACATCTACTGTTTCCAACATTCTCTGGATATTACACCTATAATAACATATCGTCTTATCCGAACAGCCTTCTAAATGTTTAGCCGTTAGAAACATATCCAGGAATTCCTCATTACGAGTTTGTAAATAATCAGGCACACGATTTTCCGACAAACGATTAACCAACACTTCCTGTAGTTTCTGCATCTGCGATGCATTCAATACCTCTGCCATATCATTGATAATGTTATAGATTTCCTTTCCCATAATGAAACACTCCTTTTTTTGTAGGAGTATATCGTAGAAAAATCAACACTTCAACAGAGCGTATTACTGAAAGTTTCACTTTTATTATTGTTTCTTGTTTGAAACTATACTGCCGATTACCTGAACAATTAGAGCCGTTCCTAAACCAACTACGCCGCCTGCTAAAATAATCATAATAATTTCATCATAATTAAATCGGTTTGCAGCAAAAGACCATATTCCTGCTATGGTTGCAAATATTAAAACAAACCCTAAGTACAACGTCTTAACAGTCTTTCTATTCGTTGTTGATACTGGTTCTATTCCTTTAAGAATATAATCCGTTGTGACTTCAAAAAGTTCGCTCATAGCGATTACTTTTTCTAAATCGGGTGTGCTTTGTTCACTTTCCCATTTTGATACTGCAGTTCGTGATACATATAATTTTTCTGCAAATTGTTCTTGTGTTAATTTATTTTTATTTCTTAATTCTTGTATTTTTTTGCTAAATTCCATAACTATATTTCTCCTTGACAACTTACTATTTTCTTTTTACTTTGTTAATTGATAACTTTGTTCTATCATTTCTTTTACTAATGTCTTGTCCACTTTTTCATCTACAATAATTGTATTCCAATGTTCCTTATTCATGTGATATGCAGGTATTATATAATCATAAGTATTTCTTAATATATCAGAATAGTTTGGATCTGTTTTTACATTAAGATATAACTTATTATTGACATTCATAATTAGTGCAAACCACTTTTTATTCTTGCAATGTTTCATTGTAACAGATTCAAAATCATCTGGAAATGGACAATCTTTAAATGTATTTTCTAATGTTAAACAATATTCTATTATTTCTTCTTTATTCATATCTAATCCCTTATAATAAACTACTAAATTTCTTGCTATATTTTTCTATATCTTTTGTGCTTTGACTCATTATAAAATCTGTAACTTTTATTTTAAATCTTTCTACTTCATCATTTGTATAATTCTTATTTTCTACATTTATTCCTGCTTCATTAAATAGTTGTATATCTTTATTGGAAAATTGCATTGTTCATTCCTTCTTTCATTTATTGTTTCATTAAAATTATACCTTTTATACTTGGATGCAATAATTTCACAAAATCTGTAGCATCTTGGTTTGTTCCAACTACACTACCATAATGAATTGGGATTGCTATTTTAGGTTGTATTTCGTTGATTAATTGTGCTGCCTCTTTGAAATCCATTGTATATCTTCCTCCAACTGGAACAAAAGCAACATCACATTTTACTTTTTTATTTTCTTCTGTAATGTCTGTATCTCCTGCAATATAATATCTAATATTATTTATTGTAATAATGTAGCCAACCCAATCGTTTCCTTTTGGATGAAATGTTTTGTTTGTATTATATGCTGGTATTGTTTTAAATTTAATTCCTTTTACCACATATTCTTTGTTTGGCTCTACTGTAATAATTGCATTTTTATTTATGCCTTTTCTTAACAGTTTTGTTAATAATTCTTCTGGTATTATAATAGTTGTGTTTTCATTTATAACCTTATCTATATCTTCTTCAGAATAATGGTCATAGTGGTCGTGTGTTATAAAAATAATATCTGCATCATTAAAATTTCTATCTATTTTAAATGGATCTATATAAATTATTTTTTCTTTGTTAATTCTTATACTGCTATGATATAAAACTTCTATATTATCTAACATATATTCCTCCTTGATTTTTTGCATTGTATCATAAAAAAGCAAAAAAATAAATAGTATCAAGCAAAGTTTTATATACCTTACTTGATACTATTTTTATTCATATTTAGGACTACCATACCCCATAACTTGAACATCATCAAAAGAGTACATTCTTTCAGCACATTTGTTACTTGTGTTTCCCTCTATTGTATAAATATTTCTATTTGTAATATCTGTTCTTGTTACAATTCCAACATGGTCGCTTGTCCCATCTTGATTACCATTTTCATCTTTCCAATCGAAAAAAATTATATCTCCAACTATTGGATAATAACTTTCTCCTCTATCGTGCCATTGTTCTTTTTCTTTAAACCATTCTATTCCATTAACACACCCTGCAAATTTAGGAATAATACCTTTATCTATGTAACCACATTCGTTTGCACACCAACTCACAAAACAAGCACACCAATGTACATGTTCTTCAAATCCATACCATTTCCAAAATTTATCTCCTCCCTCATTTCCTATCTGTGCTTTTGCAACTAATACTATTTCACTATTAGGAATTTGTGAGGTATCATAATCTGCATCCCCATCACTATTAAAAATTGCAGCTACAAATCCTCCAATTAAAGCTATTACTAAAATAATTACAACTGCTACCCAACCTCCTGCAACTATTGCAGAAATAATAGCTTTTGTTGCAGCAATTATTGCCTTTACTGTTGCTATTGTTGCTTTCACAGTTACCTTAACTGCTTTTATAGTTAATTGTGCTGTTCTTTTAGCAATCATTATTGCTCTTTTACTTGCTTTAAAACTTTGTTTTGCCACTTTTGCACTATTTTTAGCAACTTGTTCAGATGTTTTTATTCCTTTTTTAGTAAGTTTAGCTCCATTCTTTGCATATTTAATGCTTTTTTGAGTTCCATTCTTTATTGTTCGTTTTTTTACTGCATTTTTAATTTGCTGTGCTTTCTTCTGTTTTATTTTAGATTTAATGTTTGATATTTTTTCTTTACTTTTTATGATATTCTGTTTTGTATTTTCTAATGATTTTTTCCCAATTTCATTACTCTTTGTTGCACCTTTTCTTGATAGATAACTTATATCATTTTGAATATGATTACTTGCATAATTTTCTGCTGAAGTATTTTCTTCTTTTGATGTAAATTCATTTAATCGTTCTTTTGTAGTTACTAAATTGTTTTTAAAGTTTTGTGTTTGTACTACTTTTTTATCTAATTGTTTTATTATACTTTTTTCTTTTAACTTTATATCTGGCATTTATACCACCTCCAGACTTTTATATTTTCTTTGCTATAATTACCATTCTTCCATTCTTTTGTGAATATTCACAAGTAGATAATGTAATTAGCTTATCTACATAATTCACTTTGACATTTGTATTGTAAAACTCATAATTTCGACATTTTTCTACAAATGAATTAAAATCATTTTCATCATAAAACTTTGTATAATTATAATATTTAAAGCCTTTATCAGAATAAGCAACTGTTTTAAATGCAAATACTATTTCATAGTCATTTTCAATAGTTTTATTATCTTCTAATGTATAAAACTTTATATACTTGTGGTTCTTATAATAGTTATAATTTTTGTAATTATCTAAATTAGAAAACATTGTGTTATTCTTCATGTGATGTCCATATATAATTAAGTTATCACTTGTTTTTAAATTACAATGTTCTGCTAAATATGGAGTTCCACTACTTGAATAATTTTTATAAACATTTCTATGAAGATAGAAATCTCCATTTTGCATAACAGGATAATTTATATTTGTTCCATCAATTTTAATCCACCCAATTATGTCTGTATTTATTTTTGAAATGCTTTCTAAATTGTAATTTCCAACATTTTTAGATGATAAATTACTTGTTTCATTTTTTAAATTGTCTGTAATTTGATTTTGGGCGGTCGTTTTTTCTTCTTCCTGCACTACTTCCTGCAATTCTTCAAACAATTCATTTTCTTTCTTATTTTCTGCAATTTCTTTTATAAAAAAATAACTACTAATAGCTAAAATAACTATTAGTAGTATTAAAACCAAACTATATATTTTATTCATTAAGACTCTCCTGGTTTAGTTGTCATCAGCCTATATAGTTCTGTATTTTTTGGAAATTTATTAACAAAAGGAACTAATGATGAACCTACTTTTATAAGTCCTTCTCCTGCTCCTACATTTGTTATGAAGCTCATCTGTAAATCAGATATATTTAATAATTTTGCAAGTTCAATTCTATCTGTACTTGCTTGATTAAGCATTATTATAAATTCAGAGTTTGCAAGCATAGTTCTAGCAGTATGACTTTGTAATAAATCTTCAACATTTTGTGTTATACCTGTGCAGAAAGCTCCATATTTTCTAACTCGTTTCCAAAGTGTAAATAAGAAATTTGCAGAATATTCATATTGGAATAATAAATATATTTCATCAATGAAAATATAAGTATTTTTTCCTTTTGTTCTATTAGCAGTAATTCTATTCAATATAGAATCTAATACTACTAACATTCCTATTGGTTGTAATTGTTTACCTAATTCTAAAATATCATAGCATATTAAACTATTAGATGTATTTACATTAGTGTTCATAGCAAATGTATTTAAAGAACCATTTGTAAATAATTCTATTGCAAGTGCTATTTCTTTTGCCTCATCTTCTGGTTGTTTCAATAGTTCTTCTCTAAAATCTTGCAGAGTTGGTGGTATTCCTTGATAATTTCCTTGTTGGAATACTCTATAAACATTTGCCGTACATCTATCAATTATTGATTTTTGTTTCGGTCCGAGATTTCCACTACCAATTAGTTGTTCACACAAAGATAATATAAATTCAGATTTTAATATTACTGGATTTGCTCCATCTCCATATTGAGAGTTCATATCCATTGCATTTATGTGATTATTACTTACTGCTGATATTTTAATTACCTCTCCACCTAAAGATTTAACAAGTGGTGCATATTCGGATTCTGGGTCTATTAAAATAATGTCTGCATTTGGATCTCGTAATCTTATTGAAGTTATTTCTTGCTTTCCTGCAAATGATTTACCACTACCAGATACTCCCAAAATGAATGAGTTTCCATTTAAAAGTTGTCTTCTATCTGCAATAATCATATTTTTACTAATAGCATTTTGACCATAAAAAATACCATTCTCGTGCCTAATTTCTTGCACTTTGAATGGCATAAATACTGCTAAACTTTCAGTAGTTAAAGTTCTTACTGCATCTATTTTTCTAACTCCAAACGGTAATACTGTGTTAAGTCCATCTAATTGTTGAAATCTTAATATTCCAAGCTGACATAGATTTTTACTAGCTATTTTTAAAATTGCATCTGTCACACTTTCTAATTTTTCTTTTGATTCTTCTGTTATTACCATTGTAATAACTCCTAAAAACATTCTTTGGTCACGAATAGTCAAGTCATCTAACATTTCTTTTGAGTCATTTCTTTGTTGTTCCATATCATAAGGTATTATTGCAGAAAAATTATTTTGAGCATTCTGTTTTCTCTGCCAGTTTGTAATATTAGTTTCTACACCTAATCTACGATTTTCTGCCTCTTTTACTGCCTCGTCCATTGGTATTGGAATAACATCTATTGATAACATCATATTTTTATTTAAGTCTGTAAGCTCTGTTACCATATCATCATTGATATAACTAGAATATTCCTTTAAGAATAATACTCTCCCATATCTATCTCCCATTTTAAAGTAATCTCTTTCCAATTCTACTGTATCAGGACAAATAAAATCTTTGAAATTATGACCTTTTTTCATTGTTTCGTGTATATCAAACCTAAAAGAAGTTTCTTCTCCTGTTCTATAAAAGTCGTGTGCTATTCTTAATCTTTCTTTTGCATCTAATTCAACGCATTTTGAACCTAATGTATTAAATCTGCTTATCAATTCACTACCTGCTCTATTAAAATAATTTCGAGCTTCTTCGACATTTTTCTTATAAACAGATATTGTTATTATCTTTTCTTGCACTATCTCATTTGCATTTTTTGCTTGAGATACAAGCATTTTATTATATTCTTTTCTATAATCATTAAGTTCATCATTGCTTTCATCTAGTAATATTGTTTTTTCAAAATCTAATTTATTTATTCTTCTATTATTTATTGTAATTTTAGTTATTGCTCCAACATCTAATGAATTTAATAAATCAGAATAATCTAAAAACATTGCCTCTTTATCTTCTTTACTAGCAACTGCATAATTTATATCCATAAACTTAAATGATTTTGAAAATTTATTTTTACTTACTTGAAAAATTCCATCTTCCCATATTGCTTTTATTGGAATAATATCTTGAACACATCTCGGTATTTTAAATTTTTCTTTATCTAATTTAAAAATTTTATTAAGAGTTCTCATTATTTTTTACCTCCTTTTTCTTCTTTTTATCTTTCTTTTCTTTCTTCTTTTTCTGTGGTTTTAGCAAACTTTGTTTTAACTTTTTATCAATAGTTGGTTTAAAGTTTTGGGCATATATATTTGTTGCTTTAAATGTTAATTTTTTAGGTGTCAAAAACTCTGATTTTATTACTGCAACAATAAACTTTTCTGCTGTCATTCCGTTATATTTAACAAATCCAAGTACAGCAAAAGGTGCAGCACCTAATATACAAATCCACGATAAAGTTTCTAACCCTAAATATGGTTTGAGTGCAAAATATAAAACAACTGCAACAATACAAGCTATTACAGAAAAAATGAACTGCCTTAAAGACAGTCCAAAAAATATACTCTCACTAAATTCTCTAATATCTTTGTTTATTTTTACTTCCATCTATCTTGCCTCCTTATTTCTTTTTGCTTTTGTTTTTTTCTCTTGTTCCAACTTATCTCTTGCTTCTTCAAGTATGTATTCGTCTATCATTTTGTAATCTTTAACTTCAATCTCTCCTTGTTGTAATTTTATAAGTCTGTCAATAATTTTTTCTCTTAAATCAGGATTACACTTATCTAAAAATATTCCCATTGTAGTTGCAAGTGGTGTCATTGATGGATTTTGGTAATCATATATTTTCAAATCCGTCATTCCACTTTTTGTATTTATATCAACTATAACATCTGGTAAATCTTCAAACTTAATTACTACCTCATCACATCCATCATCAACATATAATAATTTTTCCTTATCTTTTAAAATTTTCATAACTTCTTCAACACTATAAAATTGATAATCTTCCATAATTTTATCTTCCTCCTTCTCACTAAAAGTATCAGCTAAATTTTCTCCTGCTAAAACTCTTTTAAAATCTGTTTTTGCTTTTTCAAAATCTGTCAAATAATAATAACCATATTGCCAATCAATCTTGTTGTCTTTAATTTCATATCCAAAACCAATAACATATTCATTATTCATTTTTACAAAAGCAATAGGTTGTTCTTTTCTATAACCAACATCAATTACATAAGCATTTTCTAATTGTCTTGTTTCACTCATAAAGCATTCCTCCTATAATCCCATCATTTCTCTAACAATTCTATCTGACATTCTAATAGTTCCTACCAGAACTAACATATTAAATATTAGCTCTCCAACATATTTCCATACCATAGTAACTGTTGCAGCACCAGTATCAACACTCGGCGAGGTTGTTACAAATGCTGAAAAGATTACACAAGCTAAAACTATAATTGCACCTTCTAAACAAACTGCTATATAACTCTTTAAAAAGCTCTTTCCTATATTTTGTGTTCCTTCTCCTGCAAAAGATGATAATGGTATTGGAGCTATTGCTGTGTACATATATAATTTAAAAAATCTTCCATATACTGTTAGAATTAAAATAAATGATAATACTGTTACAAAAAGTCCACCTAATAGTGTAACTGCCCATAAAGGAATACTCTCAAAAAATCCACATTTATTGATTGCATCAATAATTGATTGTGGCAGAGTCATAGCACTTGCTTGAAATGAACTTTTCGCCATAATTGTTGTTACTATTCCCTGTATTATCTTAAATACTGCTAACATTAGTTCTAATCCATAAGTAACAATTCCTTTTGCTATTGCAAATCTTAAAAATAGTTTTAATGCTTGTTCTGGTCTTTTTAGTTCTGAAAAATTAGTACAAGTTCTTGCTACTCCAACAACAAAAAATAAAACAAGTAATGCTAAACCTATTGCTTGTAAAGCTCCATTTATATTTAAAATAATATTCCATATTGCTCCACCTTTGAAATCTGCTGGACTTTGTGTAACTAACATATAAATTTCTGATAATTTACCATTCCATGTATCTAATGCGTTCTGTAAATTTCCTACAATCCAATTCACATCTAGCACCTCCATTCTAAATTTAATTTATTAAGGCAGATAAACTGCCTTAATTTTTATCCACCTGTAATAATATTTAAAATTTCTTTTGCAAATGTAATTACCACTCCACCTGCTAATGTCATTATTCCATTTGCTCTTTGTGTTGGATCATGAGATTTTAAACTCATACCTACTTGAACAATTCCAAAACCTAAAATAATCATTCCAACTGCTCTTATTAAGCCAAATATAAAATTAGATAAATTATTAACAATAGCTATTGGGTCATCTGCTGCGAATGAGTGAATTTGTTGTGCTACATTTAATGCAATAACATAACCTATAATTATTGCTCCTCTTTTTAATGTTTTCTTTAAAAATACTTTAAAATTTCCTTTTTTCTTATTTTCCATATCAAAAATCCTCCTTAATTTTTATTTTTGGGTACAAAAAAAGACCAAAGTATATTTGTTAGATATAACTTTGGTCTTTTAGATACTATTAGCATTATTCGTATCTTCTTTGTACATATTTTCAATTTCTTCACTTGATAATAATTCAATATCAAGTTCATTTGTTTCTAAATCTATAATTTCTTTTGTATCAATTTCTATATCATCTAAATTAAATGATATTGTTCCTATTGAATTTTCTGTTCCTCCATGTAGATATGGTTTTATTTCTTTATTTCCAATAGGTGTATTTATACTATTAAAATGTTCTTTTAGATTAAATTTAAAGTCTTTTACAGGTCTTTCCCCTCTAATAAATAGTAAAGCATAATTATTGTCTAGCATTCTTACCTCATCTGGTGTCAATAGTTCTCTACCTGCAATTTGGTCATTTGTAGAATAACTGCCATGTGAACCATAACTCCTACCATAAGTATTTGTATCTATTGTTTCTTTTCCTAATAACTCACTAACATACTTATGTGTGCTTTGTTCATTACCACCTAAATATAAAAACTCATCACAATTTCCAACTATACTTTCCCATTGCTTTTCAAATAGAGCTTTTAATTGTGCTAAATTTTGCAATATTATAGAAACAGATACCTCTCTTGACCTCATTACTGATAATATTTTATCAAAGTCATCTGGTAGGCTTACATTTGCAAATTCGTCCATTACAAAGTGTACATGAACTGGCAAACTGCCACCATATTTATAATCTGCTAAATAAAATAATTGTTGGAAAAGTTGTGTATATAAAACACTAACTAAAAAATTAAATGATGTATCATTATCTGGAATAATTGCAAATAGTGCAACTTTCTTTTCTCCTAAACTTGGCAAGTCTAGTTCATCTGTTTGTGTAAGTTGTGCCATACTCTCTAAATTAAATTTTTCAAGTCTTGCAGCAAGAGTTACTTGTATTGATTTTAATGTTTTAGCTGAACCTGAATGATATGCTCTATAATATTTTAAAGCAATATGTTCTGGGTTTCTTGTTTCTAATCTATTAAATAACATATCAAGAGGACTAACATATTCGTCATCATCTTCTTTAACATCTCCTGCTCGTAGTAATTCCATTACCATTACAAAGTTTTGTTCTTCTTCAGGAGCTTCATATTTCAAATAAAATATTAAAGCTAAAAGCAACATACTTGCAGCAGTATCCCAAAATGGGTCGTTTGTGCTACTTCCTTTTGGTGTTGTTGATTTAAAAAGGTTTGTTACTAATTTTTGAACATCATTATCTGTTTTTATATATACAAACGGATTATAGCAATGCGATTTCTCCATATTTATTAAGTCTAATACTTTAATTTCATATCCGTTCTTTTTCTAATAAATAACCTGTATCTCTTACAATTTCTCCTTTTGGATCAAGTATAACATACGAGGTTGCACATTGCATTACATTTGGCTTACAATAACTAAATGTCTTTCCTGCACCAGAACCACCAATAACTAATACATTAACATTTCTTCTATGCTTTCTTCCATTTAATCCAACAGAAACATTTTTAGTAAGCAACTTATTATAATTATTAGGTTGTTTGTATTTTTTATTTAATTCCTTTGCCTCGCCCCACTTGGCTGAACCATTTTCTTCTCTCCTCCTATAATTCTTTCTAGTTGATTCATATAATAAGATTGAAAATATATAAATAATCAAAAAAATAAGAATAGTTCTAATACTATTCTCTACAATAACTATTTTAAATGGCTGATTTAATGCTACACTACCATTTTTTATTATTTCTATAAGTCCACCTTTAGTATAAGGAGCTAAAAGGAGAGCAATCCAAATAATTGGAATAATTCCTATTACATACAACACTCTCATAATTCTTTTTTCATCTTGCTTCATTGCTTGTAAATTTTCCCTTTGCAGTTCTATTTAAAGATAACATCTTTTTATTTACAGGGGCTTTTAACAATTTTGACATTAACTTATCTATGATTTCTATATCAACATTTTCTTGTATTTTTATATTTCTAAATTCATTTAATGCATTTAATATTAGTCGATAATCATATTTATCTAAATTAATTGTTCTCATTTCTTCCATTGAACACTCCTCCTTATCTACTTGATTTTGATTTTGCTTTTTTATTATTTTGAACAGGTGCTATATTTACTTTAACCTTTTCTTTAGATTTTTGTTCATCTAATTTCTTTGCTTCAACTTTAAGTTCTGCAAGTTCTTTCTTTACAGATGGTTTCTTTGCTCCTTTAGATACCCCTTCTTGCATTTTGGAAGTCGTTGAGGAAGGCTCTGACAGAGGGTCTTTTTCCGTCTTTGCCATATTGAAATTTACTTTTGAGGTTTCTTCTGTCTGTATAGGCTTTTTAGAAAGTAAATCTTCTAATTGTTGTTCCTTTGATTTTTCTGGAATCCCCTTTTCTCTTTTTTCTGCCTCTCTATCTTCAATAGATTTTGTAATAACTGTATCCATTCTTGCTGTATCTGTTGTTGTTAGTTTAAATCTTTCAACAATTCTATTTATTCTTGAAGCATCTTCATCTTTAACCATAACATCAACCATTCCATCAATATCTTTGTTATTTCTATTGATTAAAGCACAATATGAAATACCATAATTTTTTGCCTCTCTTGCAAATGTTTTTAAATCTTCTCTGCTTACCGTAAATATTTTTAAAGGCTTTCCTGTTTTTAACATATTATTAAGTCTAATTTTTCCTTTTGTTTGTTTTTTATCTTTCATAATAGTATAAATCATTGCAGCAACATTCTTTGCTCCACTACCAGTTAGTCTTGCCAAAATTTCAAATCCCTCTAAACTTAATCTTACTACTTGTTCTGATACATCTCCATTAACACTCATATATCATTTACTCCTTTCCTTTTTTTCTTTTCTCTTTTTTTCTCTCTTTTGTTTCTTTTTCCATTTCTTCTTGTGTATCTAATTCAGATAAATTATTATCTATCTTCGGTACTCTTGTTTTAATATCTTCACATAATTCCACCCTCTTTCTTAATTTAACTAATTTATCATTTAAAGATGAAATCTGCTCTGCATATTCGTGCATTTCATTTCCATCTTTTGATAACTTTCTTTTTGCCCAAAGTCTTTCTCTTTGGTCTAGTATTTCTTTTATTTTAAAATTCACATCATCTTGATAGTTACTTAATTCTTCAAATGTTTTTATTTTATGTATTGCTAAAAATCTTGCTTCTTCAGATAATTGTTCCATTCTTGAAACATCTGCTCTTATACTTGGTGGTAATCTTTGTTGTGGTACATTATCTGGAAAAACTTTTAGCAAATAACAATAATGATAATATAAAGCAATAAATCCTTTCGCTTTGGCTCTTTTGTGCCTTTTAGCAAAAGGATAATTAACTTTTCTATAATTATAAACATTTTCTATAAACGGAACTCGAACTGCTTGTTCTTCTATTATTCTTCTTTTTATATTTTCTATTGAATAATTTTCTCCATATCTTCTTTCTATTCTAATATTTCTTTTATAAGGTTCTTTTCTTATACTAATTTTATTAGATCTAAAAATAATTTCATAATCTAATTTTTTCATTAGGTATAAAAAGTCATCATAAGAATATGCTTGTCTAATTGCTAAATCTAAATCTCGTTTTGCATTATTAGAATAGTTGTCAGTATATAAAGATTTTTTATAAAAATTATCATAATTCATTTTTTTCTTTGTTGCTTTTTCTTCTATTACACTTAATCCGTATTCCTTACAAAGCTCATCTGATATATGCCTCATTTTTGCATAATTAGTATGATTATCATAATATTTTAAGCCATCTTCAAAAGAAACAGAATTAAGCACAATGTGATTATGTATATGATTAGTATTAAGATGAGTTGTAACTACTACTTGAAATCTATCTCCCCACATTTCATTTGCAAGTTGCACACCAATTTGATGTGCTAATTCTGGAGTAACCTCTCCCTCTGCAAAAGATTGATATGCGTGAAATGCTAAAATTTTATCTTTTTTATTATAATATCTTTTTGTATCTTGCATTTCTTCATAAGCTGAATCTGTATCGCAATTTATTCCTGTAACAAAATATTCTTTTTCTGTTTTATCTGAATTTCTTGCATAATCAATTACATTTTGCAAGTCATCTACTAATATTTCATATTTCTGATTAAATTCAATTTTAGTTTTATTTTCATCTTTAGCATAACCTATAACATGATCCATTCTTTTAACAACTTTCCATATTTTTGTTACTGCCAAATTACCACCTCCTACAAAAATTTACTTTTTACTTCTTCTGCAAATTTGTGCCAATTATTTGCTTCACTCTTATAATAATCTTTATCTATTTTATCTGTTTGATTTGCTTTCTTTGCTATTTGATTAAGATTAACTCCTATTTTAGAAAGTTGTTTCATTATCACATAAAATTCTTTGCCAGGCTTTTCTTTTATATTTTCATTCATTAACAATCTTCTAAAATATTCTCCATAAGAAAGATTACATCTTTGACAATCTGCAATTAACTTTTCATTCTCTAATTCATTAAGCATTATATCTTTTCTTATATATCTTTTTCTCAAATCTCTCCCTCCTGTTTTGCTCATTTAAAAATGGGGATTGGGGTTTCCCCATAGAATAGAATTTTGAAACACGATATTTTCGTGTGAACAAATTCAGTGCTTGCTAGGACAAGAAATCCTCTTTTTACATTTTTAAATGTACCTATATTGGTACTCTATTTTGTTCTTTTTTCATTTTATATCTGTCAATTTCTTGCCTATTTTTTAACCCTATGCTGTAACATAAGTAATCATTTATGTCTTTACCATAAGGAGCAGGAATATCATAAACATTGTACTTATCAAGTGCATATATCATTGCTTTTGTTGCATTTCTTCCTGCTATATCATTATCAAAATGTAATACAATATCTTTTATATTTGTGTTTTTATTTAAAAAGTTTTGTACTGCTATTGGTACTTTACTTTGTTCTATATTAGAACTTGGTTGGTACACTCCTGCAAGTGATAAAAGATTTTGATTTGTATAATCATATCCCTTATTTTTTAATAATGTTGCATAAGATAATAAATCTATACTGCTTTCAAATATATGTAATGAATTACATTCTTCTGCTCCTAACATTCTAAAAGAATACTCTTTTGAACTCCCCTTTGCATCTCTCATTATTCTTTTTTCATTTGTACTTCTGCACCCTGCATATTTGATATTGTTATCATTATCGTACCCTAAAAATACTGCATTATTGGTTTTATTTTCTTGATAAATAATCTTTTTATTTATGCAATCATTTATTATTTCTTCATTAATTCCTCTGTTTTTTAGATACTCTATAACTTGTTTATTGGTACTCGCTTTTTCTGGAATAACTATCGTTTTAGGTGCATTTTCATTACTATATTGAGGTCTAATATATGTATCTATATTTCTATTTAATACACTTGAAACTGCCTCTTGTAATGTCATATTTTCTACTTTAATAAGATAATCAACTGCTGACTTTCCTGCTTGATGTGTTGAAAATCTATGCCATAATCCATTACTTATAATGACACTATCATGACTTTTTAAGGAATATGTATTAGTACCTTTTCTTACAAGTTCTGATGGATTATTGTTCATAAAATAAGTTAGTAAATCAATTTCTTTTGCTTGTTTTACTACATCTTTTGGTACAAATTTAGACATGTTTTGCACCTCCTTTTTCTTTATCTTGCATCTTTATTTCGTTCTTTTTTGACCTCATTATCTCTAATAAGATCTATCGTATCATCTATTGAAAATTCTAAAGCCTCTCTTAAACTACCATCATTAGATAGCCAATCATCATAGCATTCTTGTAATATATGTTCCCTTTTAAGTAATGTTTTAAGTTCGAATTTTGAATAATCTTTATCGTATGCTAAATAATCTTGTATCGTTTGCATACATGTTATTTTATAACTATTGTCTATTATTTGTTCTGCAGGTAGTCCCTTTAAACTATCTTTAAAATCTGTTAATTCCCTTTCTAATTTTTCAATTAACTTATTTTTTAATTCTTCATTTTCCATAATTTATCACACTCTCTTTCTTTTTTATTGCATAATAAAAAGGACAGATTTTTTAAATTATCCGTCCCTTTAAACTAGTTTAATTTTAACATTCCCATATTATTTAAATAGATTAATGCTTCTTTAAAACCTAATTTAAAACTTTCTTTTAACTCAATAACATCAAGTTCAGTTTCATAATCAAGTACATTAAGCATTGCATATTGTTCATCATCTCTTAATTCTATTGGTTCTTTTTCTTCTAAAAATGTTCTTACATTTGGGTATTTATACTTTAGTTCTGATATTTTTTTATTTAATGTTTGATAGTCTTCTCTATCTTTTAATGCTTGTGCTTTATGAACTTCTAAATACTCTAAAAAACCTTCTTCATAATTATCAAAAAAACTACCTGCGATTTCTTCCATACCTTTATTCTCCTATTTCCATCAATATTTTTTTACTATCAACTATCCCTAATTTATAATAATGTTTACAAAGTAAATCTGTTTCATTGCCAATAGCGAGTTCAAATTTATTTAATTTATTAGTTATTTGGTCTAATATTTCTTCGTCTTTAACTAATTTTTTTATCAAATAAATTAATTCTTCTTCTACTTTTAATGACTCTGTAAATTTCCCATCACTATTCTTTTTCTTTAATAGCATTGTTTCAAAATCATCACTTATTGAATCATATAGTTGATCTAAAATAGGTCTATTAAATAATTCTTCCATTTCCTTATCCCTCCTCAAACTTATTCTAATATAATCTTTTGAATTTGAGAAATGTGCAAATTATTTAATTATAAATTTGACAGAAAAAAAGAGCAATATTTTAAATATCACTCTTAAAACTACTCTATAACTTGTAATTTGTCTGAATTTTCAAAGGGAGAATAGAACTACTATTCTCTCTTGTAGTAACCCAGTATTTTGCTTTTTTCTATTTATCTAGTTTTCCTTTAATTTTTTCTTGAATCCAATTTTTTTGATTACAATATGGACATCTTAAATATTTCCCCTTTTTTCCATTATTTAGACTAAACATATCTTGGAAAAAAGTAATTGAAAATCTTTTATTACAAGATGGACAAATATAATCATATTTAGAAGAATGGTGATAAATAAGTAAAAGTAGAAGAACAACATCTAATACTATTGCTACTGCTAAATATATTCCTCCCAACATTGAACCTACAATTAAGCTAACAATTAAAAAAATAATATAACTTACTAATAACATATTAACCTCCATTAAAAAAGCATTTTAAACTGGGTTTCTAATAAAACATATTTATATAATACCATATTAAAGTAAAATTTACAACTGCAACACAAATTACTATCTTGTGTTACGATTATATAATAAAAGGTAGATAATTTCAACTGATTATCTACTCTACTTATTGTAAGTTGTCGCTGAGATGCATAACTATATTTTTGATAAAAGAACAGCTGAAGATTTCCTATATAAGCTGTTCTTTCAACAAATTTAAAATTATTCTATCCCTGTAAAAATATTACATAAAATTTAATCCTATCTCATATGGAAACGGAATTGATAAGTCTTTAGGTTCATTTGTAAAAATAATTCTTTTTGAATACGCTACCATGAAACCAAATTCAAACATAGTCCCTTTTCCTATTCTACCTTCAGGATTACATACTATAATAGCATCTGCTTTTTTAAATTTATTCATATGATCATATTTATGTCTCCACGCATCCCTTTCATTTACTAACTCTTGACCTTCTAGAAGAATAAAGTCAGTACCTAAGGACTCTTGAACAATATCCATTGTCCAAGGACTTAATATCTGAATATTTCGTTTGTTTAAGATTTCTATAATGTTCCCTATTTCTTGCATATTCTGTTGAAAACTACCACATATAACAACCTTTCTAAATTCCTGTTGAACAATTCCATTAATAATATTTTTTTCGTTACTTTTCTCCAGACCTTTTTCAATGTAAAATTGTTCTAAATCAGGCTTTACTATATTAAAACATAAGCCTGAATTTACAAAAACATGTATGATTAATTGTGTTTGTTCTTCTTCTGAAAATTCCTGAAATACTCCAGTAGCATATAATCTTACACTTTCATTATCAACTTTTTCTACAATCATTCTTAGTTTTTCAATAAAATAATCAATCTTTTTGAATAACTCGTCATGTATTAGTGTTTCATTAAAAAAAACTCTTTCTTTTTTTATTAATGATATATTATCTCCTTTTAACTGATATATACTTGTATCGTTAGTATCAAAATGAACTAATATTTTACTATCTTTCTCTATCATATTCTATATTAATCTCCTTTTCTTTATTATGATTTTGATTTAAAGCTGTCAAATACTTTTCAAGAAATTCATCTTTATGTTTTGAATTATACTGCATTATAAATCGTGGATGTTCTAAAGGTATGATTTCTTCAAAAAACTTGTATTTTTCATTTATTTTAGATAAAAAAGTATAATTTTCTCCACTTCCTATGCAATAACATATGGAAGTATCAATTCCCAAATCAATTTGTTCCTGTATTGAACTAACAATCAGTGAATACAATGCTTCTTGTAATTTTTTACTATCGTAATAATTACAGTTAACTTCATTTCCCTTCGAATTAGTTCTAACTATACCAACAGGACAGACAAAATTCATATAAAAATCTAAATAAAACTTTTTGCATCCACCATATTTTTCAATTACATCATATAAAAAACCTGATGATGACTTGTTAATATAAAACTTATCAATCAAAATACCTGTTTCTTTTTGAAGATGTGCAGCATCCTCAAACGGTACCCCTGTAATAGCCGTTCCTCTACGTGCTGGGGAACTTCCTAATATTATACGACGTTTATTACAATCATTATAAAACCTTTTGTAGAATGTTGTTGAAATTTCATTTACTATTTCTTTTTGACTACCATTAAATGGATTTATAATTTGAAAACCATCTGGTAATTCCATTGATATTTTGGATATTTTTTTATTAAATTCTATTACTTTCTGAGCAAATGTTTTTTGTTCAATCATCTAGTACCTCCTTTTAAATTTTACATCATTTTTTTGCCTTAGCCGTTAAAAAAAGTTCTACCTTTGTTGGGAAAAACTGAATATCCTCAAAACTATTATTCCAAAGTTCTCTTGACAATTTCTCTATCATATCAAAACCTCTATAAATATCAACAAACTCTGTTCCTGGAATGATTAATCCCGGAATTATATATTGATTCTCTGGACATAAAAAACCATTTGCAATGGAAATAATTATAATACCATCCTTCTTTAAAACTCTATATGCCTCTGAAATTGCCTGTTTTACATTAAAAAAAGACGAATTATATGTTCTTAATGATATATACATATCATAGCTATTATTTATTAATGTAACAAGCTTTTCAGCCCTTGATACAACAATATTTGATTTCGGAATTTGTTTTTTTATCTTTTTCAAACCATTTGGTGCAATATCGACAAATGTAATATTAGGGCAATCAGAAAATAATGCTATTGCTTCATTGCCACTTCCTACACTAACATCTAATATATCTTTATTTTCCAATGAAGATAATAACAGTTTGTTATATATCATTAAAAAATTATTCTTCCAATCTACACTAAGTGAACGAGCATCATCTGAATAATTATATGTTGCATATTTCTCATCAAATGCTTCAGACATTACCAAATTTACTAGCTTACTAGCATCATCTATATTAAACTTATACTTTTCAACAATCAATTGAATTAATTGTTCAATTTGTTTATTTGATTGCAATTCTTCTTTAGAAATAAAAATACCTTTGTCTTGTAGTTTTTCCATAACTATATTGCTTATTCTCTTAGCAGAATAATATGGACTAGATTTTATATTTTGTTTACCATTTCTGTAATAATTAAGATTTTGCTGCAATATCATTCTTTGCAAATTGTCTGGATAACGATAAATATTCCTGAATGTACCAATCGGATCATTCGATAAATAATCTTCCAAATTAGGGTCTGGAACACCTATGTATATTTCTTCAATGGCTATTTTTTTCATTAGTTTATTTAAGTCAAATTCTGATTCCGAAAATAGTGTATTTACTGTTAAAAATAAATAGTAAGCATTATTTACATTTAGTTTTTTTATTTTAGACAATAATATTTCATACCACGATAAACCAGAACATTCGTCTGTATAAGCAGAACAAACTAGCTTATTATCTTCTGTGACTAAAACAGCACCCACACGCAGATTATTATCTTTTGAACCATTAGCAATATTAATAGAATAATTCATCCAATATAATTTTCCATTATCCATACTTTTAGCCTCCTAATTTGATATAATCTCATTAAAAGGTTTTTGCACCAATCCTAATTCAATTGATTTCCAAAGATATGATGATACAATTGTTGCATACTGAGTCCAACTGCTAAAATATTTAAGCAATATTTCCGAAGATGGTAATTTATCCAAATCGTACATCCACTGTATTGTACGTCTAATTGTTCCATCCCCCTTTGAAAGTACATTTTCTCTTCCTAATGAAAAAATCAAATACATTTCAGCAGTCCATTGACCAATACCTTTTAATGCAGTTAACTTTTTTATAATTTCTTCATTGGTGAGTTCCTTAAAATCATAAAAGTTTATATCTTCACTGATAACAGCTGATGCTAATATTTTTATGTAATTAATTTTACGTTCTGATAATCCTACTTTTCTTAATTCATTATCATTTATCGCTAGTATCTTTTCAGGTGTTATATTTTTCAAAATTGCACATACACGTTGCCAAATAGTTTCACGAGCTTTATCACTAATTTGCTGTCCTATTATATACTTAACAATACATTTAAAGCCATCTTCTTCAATTATCAATTCAGTTTTATTTATATATCGAATTAACTTACCTAATTTTTCATCTGTACTAATTAAATATTTTACTTTTTCATTATCTAAATCATAGTGTAAGCTCAGCATATAGTTTACCTCCATATTAAGTTTATATTCTCTATTCTAGTTTATCCTATCATCTTCTAATATTTTCTTTAAAAAATGCCATGAACCAGTTTTTTCTGTTAAGCCATCAAAATTATTTTCTATTCTTTCTAATAGTTCATCTTTGGAAAAATATTGAACATCAGATACTTCCTCTTTTTGAAGTTTTAACTTTGTAATGTCAACATCTTTCAAAATCAGATAACATTCATCATAGTGCTTATTTGAATAATTATTCTTTTCATACACAGATGTAGAAGATATTAGATATTTTATTTCATTTTCTTTTACATCAATCCCAAGTTCTTCTTTACACTCTCTGATTATCGTTTGCCTTCCAAATTCACCTGCATCCACATGTCCTCCAACAGTTACATCCCATTTATTAGGCCATAATTTTTTATTTTGACTTCTTTTTTGCAATAATACATTTGAATTTTTATCTATTATAAATCCATATACAGCTCTGTGCCACAATCCTTCCCTATGGCATTCTTCTCTTGTAGCTACCTTTCCTGTAAACTCCCCTCGTTCATTTAATACGTCTAACTTTTCTTCCATTGAAACTCCTCCTTTTTGATACAGTAATTATATTACAAAAACATTGAATTGTCTACATTTTCTGACATTTTGCTTCATACATTTAATTAATATATTTTCTATGTGAATTTTTGACATTGCTTTGATTTACCATTGCATATTCCATTGTTGTATCTATTTTTATATGCCCTAATAGTTTTTGCACTTGTTCAATTGGCATTCCTTTATCAATAGCCATAGTTGCCATTGTTCTTCTAAATTTATGTGGATGTACTTTGTTTATATTTGCTTTTCTTCCTAAATTCCTAATAGCAATTTCAATTCCTGATATTCCTAATCTGTTATAAGGTTTTATGAGTGATACAAATAATGCTTCATTGTCATCAGTTCTTGTTTCTAGATATTTCTTTATATACATTTTACTCTTTGCACTAAAATAGACTTTTCTTTCGCTATTCCCTTTACCTAAAACAATACAACTTCTTTCTTGAAAATTCATATCTGATATATTTAATCTTGTAAGTTCTCCAACTCTCATACCAGTTGAAATTAATAGTTCTAATATTGCTAAATCTCTTGCATTTGAGCAAGTATCTCTTAACTTTTCCAAGTTTTCATCTGTTAGTGTTTCTTTAACTCTTCTAGTCGTTTTTACTTTATGAATCCTTCTAACTGGACTTTTTACAATGTAATCCTCGCTTTCTAGCCAAGCAAAGAAACTTGATAGAGTTCTTCTTATATTGTCTATTGTTACCATACCTACATTTGAATTACTTTTATAATCGGCTAAATAGTTTCTTAATATTTCAGTAGTAATTTCTTTTATTGGAAGATTTACAGTATCAAACATTTTATTTATATTATCTCTGTAGTAATTTAAAGTTCTTATTGAGCAACCTTCAATCTCTTTAGATGATATAAATCGGTTTAAAACTTCTGTATTATTCTTTTGTATTTCTTCTTTTTGACTTTGTTCCAATTTCTCAATTCTATAATATATACATATTTCTGCAAGTATTTTTTTTAATTTTATTCTTTGGTTATTGTCTAAAAAATCTGTAGTTTCATTTACTACATTTTCAACAAATAACTCTTCCAAAAAATCTCCTCCTCATATTTTATTTTTTGCAATATACAGAACTATACATATATTATACTATATTTCATTGAATTTACATAATTTAAAAGATGAATATATTCAAAATAATATACTCACCTTTTTATTCATTTTCTAGTATTTATCAATTTCCGTACCATTTTTCAAATAAACTTTTATCTGTCTTATGATATGAGGTATATTATAGTTACCAGCAAATTTTGAATTATTCAATAATTCATCGTTTATAGTTAACCATTCTAATTTATTTTTTTCTTCTATTAAATCAACTTTATGTTTTAAAATACCATAATAAACCTGCAAATTGTTTTCATATTTGAAATAATTTAAATCCATAAAATGGTCTAATTCTATAGCATTATGAGATATTCCTGTCTCTTCAAATAATTCTCTATATGCTGCTTCATCGTTAGTTTCATTATCCTCCACTTTACCACCAACAAAATTATATAGTCCTTTATACGGTTCTTTTGCTCTAATACAAAAAAGTACCTTTTCTAAATCATTATTAAAAACAACAATTAAGTTTAATTTTCTCATTTTTTACTCCTTAAATTTTAATTCTAACCTCAGCGACAAATTACTATTTGATGAAATCATTATAGCATAAATTTAATTTTTTTAACATCTTTCTGGAGAATTTTTATCAGGAAATTTATCTTGTTTTTCTTCTTTTTCATCTCCCAACATTTCATGTTCATTTTCATTTATTTTTAATTCTGCATTTATTTCTTCTAGTT
>ENA-ORNF01001303-ORNF01001303.1-human-gut-metagenome-genome-assembly--contig:-NODE-1303-length-22215-cov-5.910740_pt1 | contig 22215 bp, 20 predicted proteins | sample MGYA00242110_ERZ509012 | MGnify/ENA primary metagenome ERZ509012 (study PRJEB26280, sample SAMEA2338714) | human gut metagenome | biome: human gut; feature: human-associated habitat; material: faeces...
CACAACCGCTTTCGTTTGTCAACAACTTTTTTAAAAACTTTTTTTGTCTTGGAAAACTTTCGTTTTCCGTGACAGGTATTAATATTACCATATCTGTCGGACATTGTCAACAGCTTTTTTGAAATCTTTTCAAGTTTCTTTCGAGCTGTTGTGTTGTCTCAGCGCTGCCTCAACAACGAATCTGAGTATATCATCCTCCACTGTACTTGTCAACACTATTTTTTGAATTTTTTACACAAATTATCCCCTGTCGCATCAATTCCGCATAAACAGGGGATTTAGGCCATATTTCCATTATGTTTATTGCTATTTTACAAAGATAGGAAACTTTTGTCCGAGCTGTTCCACCAGATATGCCAGATAGTTGTTTTCATATAGATATGTAAGTATTTTGCTGTCTCTGGTGTAATCTACGATGACCTGGCCCAGGGTTCCAAGATCTCTGAAGACATTAAATGCATATATTGTCCAAATAATTAGAACAGTTTCCAATATTCCGGCCACAATACCTAGTATTTTATCCAGGCTGTGTACTATAGGTAGTTTTGAGATCATTTTGGCAGAGAAAAATACCGCATTCAGTAAATGATGTATCAGACCTATGGCTGCCAGCAGTAATACCGTAATGATCAGATTGAAGAATCTACCATCAAAATAGCTGTTCAACGCATTTCCGATCAGGAAAAGGACCACGCAGGTGATCAGAAGTGAAATCAACGAGATCAGAGACCGCACCATTCCCTTTTTATATCCGTCTATTACCATGCAGAGCAGGATCACTGCTGCAATGATCATTAATAAGTTCATATTCATTTGTAAGCTCCTTTATTTCTATTTCAGTTGTATCGTATCTATAGTATTATCTGTAACCAGATAATATTTGTAAGATCCGCCGGTTGGAAGCATGAGTCTCACACTCTTATTGAAGTTCCCACGGTATTTCTCTACGCCATCTGTCGTAAAGATCTGACATTCCGATTCATTATAGATCACCATGGCATCTTCTTCAAAGAAGATATCCGTGTAATCCACGTCAAAATAATAGCTTCCCACCTTTACCGCAGAAGCATTGTATACATCCATGCGATATTTATTCTCTGCCTGGTCAGAAAGGAATACCAGTCCCACATACTTTTCATTATAGAAGACAGACTGAATCTCTTCATCATACAGATATTCTCCTGCCGTCACCGGTTTCTGGGAGCCGGTATAGATCATCAGTCTGCTGTCTCCCACCGCAAATGCAGTATCATCATTCATAAACTGTACTTTGGGAACGATCAGATCCGAATAGGAATATGCGCTGACCAGGTAATCGCTCTGATTCTCGCCTACCGGTCCGAAATTGTAAAACACCACATTCGTTTTTACCACACCTGCATCCACATACAGATAGCTGACTGCCAAAAGCTCTCCGCCGGGGGATAGGCAGATGGAGACAGGATATCCTCCGTCATTCATATGTGCCTGTCCCGTATAGCTGTTGGTACCGTCCGCTTCGTAGGTCTTGATCCAGGCCACATCCGTATCTGCCAGAACCGCCGTTACCCTTCCCGTCTCAGCCACTGTGATGTTACGGATGGGCATTGTTGTGGTTATAGTTCCCAGTTGCTTTTCTGAATTCTGCACATAGATCTCACGACCGTTATAGCTGCCGATGGCTGCCACATCCCGGCATAATGCCAGGCGCACATCCTGAATCACATAGGTCTGATTCCATTTCACGTTTCCTTTGGCATCGGTACAATGCGCTCCATCCTTACTGTAAGTCAGGATCCCGTTCTTCAGCCGGACATCCAGTGCATCCGATGACACCTCTCTGTTTATAGAAGTCACGGTGTCATATCCCGTGTAAATATGCCGTCTGGCCTGTACTACCACCAGTGCCAGTGCTGCTCCCAGTGCCGCAGCCACCAGCAATACACGATATACGATCGTCAGATGGTGCTTCCGGAGCTTTTTCTTATAATCATCCTGGTTCTTTTGTCTTTTTTCTTTTTCTTTCAGATAATTTTTGATATCTGCTGCCATGTATTTGTTTCCTTATGTATTGATGTAACTATTTCTTTCGAATAGTTACAGTATAACACACTTCCCCTTTTTGAAAATAATTTTTTATGGTAGAAGGATTTCCTGGCCGATTTTGATATCATCCGGATCTTTGATTCCGTTCAGGGAACAGATTTCCGACACTCTGGCATTGCTGCCGTAATTGCGTATGGAAATACCGATAAGAGTGTCTCCTTTCTTTATAGTATAGGCTGTTGGCTGGGCTGCTGCCTGGGTGGTTGGCTCCACTGCGGGCTCCGGCACAGGTGTCGCAGACACAGCCTCGTCGGATCCCTGTTCGGCATTCTGTGTCACTTCCTGTGTCGTTTCCTGTGTCACCTCTTCTGTTGATGCCACTGACGTTTCTGTAACAGCATCCGCTGCCGTTGTTTCCGCCGCTGTTGTTTCCGCCGCTGCTGTCTCCCCTGTCGTCTCAGGATTTGCTGCAGCATTTTCCTGTTTTAACGCATCCTCCAGCTTGTCCTCTGCTACCAGGGTACTCGTCTGTCCTGCACTTTCGCTTTCCATTGCATCGGGAAGCTTCTGTTCCATCATGCTGCTCATAGCCTGCCTGACAGCTTCTCCCAGGGATTCTCCTGTGCTTTCCTGCCGCATCAGCGCCAGTGCCATAACACATAAAAGTACGAAGACTCCGGTCGCCGCCATTTTCATCCTCCGCAGACCCACTGTAGGCATCTGGATGATTTTATCCGGTTCTCTCCGGACAGTGCCCGTTCTCCGGGGCTCTGCAGCCGTCACTTCCGCATATCCGCCCTCCTGATGCTGTCTGCGTTCTTCCTGCCGCTTCTTTACGATCTCGTATTTCTCCTGATCCACCTTTTCCGGTTCCGCCTCTTCGCCCCGGTTCTCCAGCATATATGCCAGCATACTGTCATTTTTCTCATAAAACTGCGCATAGCCCTTGACATATCTGCAGATGTCCTGCTCGCAGACTTGAAACCCTTCCACCATTTCGCCGTTCAGAATCTGATATCCGAGAAATGTCATTTCCTGAAAATGCTTTTTACGCAATTTCTCGATTTCCTGCTCCTGGGCCTGTGACAGGTGCCGTACTGCTTTCTGCAAAAAATTCAATTTTGCTGAGCCGTAGACAAACAGATATGCCACACCGTCCTCTTCCGTCTTTCTGCCGTACAGTGCAATGGCAATATCCTTGTTCTGTGCCATACCGTTCATCTGTTTTATGTAAGATACCACATAATCTTCCACATAGATTCTGCAGTGCTTGTCCGCCTCTCCGATCTGTGTTATGTTCTTCGGTAATTCCATACAAAAAACACCTCCCATGCCGTTTCTATCAGTTATCACTAACTATAGCATCCGCACAGGAGGTATTTTAGCATTCTTTGTCGCACCTCTTCAAAAACAGTTCGACAAAGTTTGCATCATGTTCTATGTATTTGTAACTATTCAGAGTCAGGTAAATATCGTCAAATATTCGTCGAATGCTGGCATTCGTAAGAATATTTTATGATATTTATATGACGAAGTAACCACATGAGCAAAAAGGAAGCTCTGAAAGAGCGTTTTGCGAATGGGGCCTGAATAGTTACCTATATTTAACTATACTACTATTTAACTATACTTCAAACTTATATACGGTAACAGAATCGTATTCTCTGCCGTTTTCCCCACCAAATACATAGGAAGGGAAATTCTCATGATGAATGGTATCCGGGAAATACTGGGTCTCCAGTGCGAAACCACTGCGTTTGCCGTAGGTCACACCGCCTTTTCCCTGCTGCGCATCAATAAAGTTGCCTGCATAGAACTGTACTCCGGGCAGGGTGGTATATGCCTTCATTACTCTGCCGCTCTTCGGGCCTTTTACTGTGGCAATATGCCGTAATGTACTGTCATCGTTCCATCCATCGATCACGAAATTGTGATCATAGCCTCCGGTCAGAAGCAGTTGTTCATAATCTTCCCTGATATCTCTGCCGATCTTCTTCGGCTGTGTGAAATCCATGGGAGTGCCTGCGACAGCCCGGATCTCGCCTGTCGGGATCGAGCCCGGTACCACCGGTGTAAAATGAGAAGCTCCCAGCCACAGTTCATGCTCTTCGATATTGCCGGCGCCGTGTCCATCCAGATTAAAATAAGAATGGTTGGTCAGGTTAATGATCGTTTTCTTATCGCTGGCAGCGTGGTAATGCAGCATCAGCTCATTATCCTCATTTAAAGAATATGTCACAGACACCTTTTTATTCCCGGGGAATCCCAGATGACCGTCCTCATCTTCCAACGAAAATGTCACACTGTTCTCTCCGGTTTCCGCATTCCAGAGTCTCTTGTGAAAGCCCAGCTGTTTATGAGTATGGAGATTATTCTCACCGTCATTTTTATCCAGCTGATAGTTTACACCATCCAGCGTATATGCAGCACCGCCGGTCCGATTCGCACAGGGGCCGATCACTGTTCCGAAAAAGCTGCCGTTTCCGTAATAACTCTCGCCGTCATCAAATCCCAGCACCACATCATCCACTTTCCCGGCTGCATTGGGCACCAGTACCCGCACCAGAATCGCTCCCAGATCTGTCACTTCTGCTTTCATTCCTTTGCCGTTGCTCAAGGTATACAGTGATATCTCCTTACCTTCCGGACTTTTCCCAAATACACTTTTTGTTACTGCCATTGTCCTGCCTCCCACTTTTATTTTCATTTGCAATCATTCAGGGCTTTCCTTGAGTCCTGAATGGCTGCTATAATTCTACTCTGCCCTCCAGGGCACGGAGTAAGGTTACCTCATCAATATATTCCAGATCTCCGCCCACCGGGACTCCGCTGGCGATTCTGGTTACTTTGATGCCTGTAGGTTTGATGAGCTTGCTGATATACATTGCCGTCGTCTCGCCTTCCAGGCTGGAATTCGTCGCAATAATGACTTCTTCCACATCTCCCTGCAGGCGTTCCATCAGTTCCTTCAGCTTGATATCACCCGGTCCTACGCCCAACATCGGAGAAATAGCGCCATGCAGTACATGGTACACTCCCTCGTATTTGCCGGTCTTCTCATAGGCCGCCAAATCTCTGGTGTTCTCCACCACCATAATAGTACGATGATCCCGTCTGGGATTCGCACACACCGGGCAGAGTTCCTTGTCCGTCAGAGTATAGCATTCCTTGCAATACCGGACATTGGCTCTGGCCTCGATCATGACGTTAGCCAGCCTGTCTACCCGCTCCTTCGGCATATTGATCAAATGAAAAGCCAGTCGCTGTGCGGACTTACTGCCAATCCCCGGAAGGGCTGCCAGTTCCTCTATTAATTTATTGATCTGTCCGCTGTAGAGTTCCATTAGAAAGGAAATCCTCCCAGGCCACCAGTCATTTTGCCCATCAGTTCTGCATTTGCTTCGTCTGCCTTGCGCAGCGCCTCGTTGGCTGCTGCCACGATCGCATCCTGCAGGGTCTCAATATCCTCGGGATCCACGATCTCCTCTGCCAGTTTGATGGATGTGATCTCTTTTTTACCGTTGATGGTCACTTCCACAGCTCCGCCGCCTGCGGATGCAGTGAACTCCTTAGTCTCCAGTTCCTTCTGTCCCTCTTCCATCTGACGCTGCATTCTCTGTGCCTGCTTCATCAGATTATTCATATTACCGGGCATAGCGCCTCCGGGAAATCCACCTCTTTTTGCCATGTTGTTACTTCCTCCATATCATTTATATATAATTGATTTCTCCGTGCTCCGCACTCCCGAAATCATATTCTATCTTACCTTATCTGAAAGTCTGCCGCAATCCCAAATTCACGCAGGATCACTCTTCCTCATCAATCTCCATGTTGATGACCTTGCCAAGATCCACATAATTGTCTTCGAAATCCCTGCTGCTCTCCACCGTCTGGATCATTACCTCGATCTCTTTGCCGGAAAAATCAGACAGCAAAGCTTCCAGCTGCTGCTTGTTCTGCTCGTGATCCTCTCCCTTGAAATAATCGGAAGCCAGTCCATCCTCTAATACCACCATGAGCTTATTATCTCCGCCCAGGCTCAATCTGGCATTTTTCAGATACATCTTCATGGGATTGTCCGCATTGCCTACGATGGAAGGCCATTTCCGCACGATCTCCTGCACATCCTCGGGGATCGCTTTCGCCAGCTCAGGTTTCGGCTTTCCCGCATTTCCCTGCGGGGCTCCCTGTACTCCCGGAGCACCTGCCGGCATCTGTGCCGCTGTGACTACAATGCCGTTCTCCACCTTTTCTTCCACCTGACGGATTCTATCCAGAACCGCCTCCTGATCCGTCTCCATCTCCGGCTTGCACAGCTTGATCAGTGCGATCTCCACCAGGATACGCTTCTGTGCCGCATAGCGGATCTGTCCGGACAGTTCGGAGAAAATATGAATATACCGGATGATCTGATCCATGGAAAGCATGGAAGCTTCTTCCTTCAGATTCGCCAGATTATCCGTGGACATATCAATGACGTCTTCCAGATTATCCGCCGTCTGCACTAACATTAGATTCCGCAGATACCAGGTAAAATCCGTGACGAACTGTACCAGTTCTCTGCCCTGCATGACGATCTCTTCCAACAGTTCAATACAGCCCAACACATTCCGTTCCATAACGAAACGTAACAGTCTGCTGAACACTTCCGTATCCACGGCTCCCAACACATCCAAAGTCATATCGTAGGTCAGTTCCTTGCCCAGATGGAATGCAATACACTGGTCCAAAAGGCTCAGGGCATCTCGCATTGAGCCGTCTGCCACCTTTGCGATATAGCGCAAGGCTCTGTCTTCCACCTGTACCTGCTCCGTGTCCATCAGTTCTTTCATACGATCCGTGATGGTATCAATGGAGATTCGTTTAAAATCATATCTCTGACAGCGTGACAGGATCGTAATGGGGATCTTGTGCACCTCTGTGGTCGCCAGAATAAAAATCACATAAGAGGGCGGCTCTTCCAGCGTTTTTAACAGTGCGTTGAAAGCTCCGGGGGAAAGCATATGCACCTCGTCGATAATGTAGACTTTGTATTTTCCCTCTGCCGGGGAGTAAGACACCTCGTCGATGATCTCACGGATATTGTCCACACCGTTGTTGGAAGCTGCATCGATCTCGATGACATTCATGCTGGCTCCTGCTGCGATTGCCTTACAAATACGGCATTCCCCACAGGGGCCGTCCTCTGTGGGGTGTTCGCAGTTCACTGTTTTCGCAAAAATCTTGGCCACCGTGGTCTTACCGGTACCTCTCGTTCCGGTAAACAGGTACGCATGGCCGATCCGGTTCGCCCGCAGCTGATTCTTTAATGTCGTCACGATATGATCCTGACCCTTGACATCGGAAAAAGCGTCCGGGCGGAATTTCCGGTATAGCGCTGTATATGACATGTGTTCTCTCTCTTCCTAACTTTGTTCTGCCGTGAAGACTTTCTTAATCGCCGAAGCAGATGCCCAGCATCTTCGCTTCCTGTACGATGGTAGCATCGGGATCCACGGTCTTTAACTTGCCCGCTACATCCTCCAGCGGAACTCTTACGATCTCACGATTCTTATAGCCTACCATGAAGCCGTACTGGTTGTCCAGGATCAGCTTTCCTGCCTCGGAGCCCAGACGGCTGGCGAATACTCTGTCATAAGGGCAGGGGCTTCCGCCTCTCTGCATATGGCCGGGTACGGTGACACGTACTTCTCTGCCGGTCTTTTCCTGGATCTGTGCAGCCACTTCGTAAGATACGGAAGGGAACGGATATTTTTCCATCTTTTTCTTGTAATCTTTTTTCGGTAGAGCAGCGTCTTCTTTGGAAATAGCGCCCTCTGCCACAGCGATGATGGTAAAACGGCATCCCTTCTTGTCTCTGTCTTCGATCTTCTGGATCACCTTGTCGATATCATAAGGGATCTCCGGAAGCAGGATGATGTCCGCACCGCCTGCCATTCCGGCATTCAGGGTCAGCCACCCTACTTTATGTCCCATAACTTCCACGATAAATACTCTGCCGTGGGAAGCTGCTGTGGTATGGATGCAGTCGATGGCATCCGTAGCAATATCTACTGCGCTCTGGAAACCGAAGGTCATATCAGTACCCCACAGGTCATTGTCGATGGTCTTGGGCAGGGTCACGATATTCAGTCCTTCCTTGCGCAACAGGTTTGCGGTCTTGTGGGTGCCGTTACCACCGAGAATTACAAGACAGTCCAGCTGCAGCTTGTAATAGTTCTGCTTCATGGCTTCCACTTTGTTCAGCCCGTTGGGATCCGGATCCTGAATCGTCTTGAACGGGGTCCGGGAGGTTCCCAGAATCGTGCCGCCCTTGGTAAGGATGCCGGAGAAATCCTTGTCTGTCAGCATGCGGAAATTACTGTAGATCAGTCCTCTGTAACCGTCCAGAAAACCATAGATTTCAACCTCTTCCTTGCCGTTCGCCAGGGTCTTCACCACGCCTCTCATGGCTGCGTTCAATGCCTGACAGTCACCACCGCTCGTTAACATTCCGATTCTCTTCATCGTAGGATCCTCCGTTTCTATATTTCATTATTTTCTCTTGCGTTTGCTGTAACTATGCAAAACTGTCTTCGTACTGCCAATACTTATTTCTATTTTAATACATTTATTTTCATCTGAAAATAGTTTGTTGTAATTTCCGGCAGATTTCTCCCCTATGGCAAAACAAACCTCAGAAGCACCGGGCCTCTGAGGTTCGCTTATCATCTTATCATACGTTATTTGAATTTAAACTTTCCTTTGATCATGGTCACGTAGACAGCTGCGCCGCCACCGCCGACCACTACGGCTGCCGCTGCCGCCACGCGTCCGGGTGTCATGCCCTTTGCAGAAGTCTCCTCCAGGGCTTCCGAGGATGCTGCGCCGGTCTCCGGGGTATCGGCATTCTGTGTCTGATCTTCCATGACAACGGTCTCCTCCGTTGCCGCAGCGGAGTCACCGCCTGTGGATTCCTCTGTGGGAGCCGGTGCAGGGGTTGTCGTAGGTGCCACTGTTACTGCTGGGGTCGCTGTAGGCTTAGGGGCAGGCTTCGGAGTCGCCGTACTCGTTACCGGCGCAGGGGTCGGTGTCGGAGTTGCATGACTGTTATTGTCTGACGGATCATCGTTGTCATCGTTATCACTTGCATTGTCCGGGCTGCCGGTGTTGCTGTTGCTATTACCACCGGCGTTGTTGCCGGAAACCGTGTTGCTGTTACTATTGTTGTTGCCGTTGTTATTGTCCTGTCCACCGTTAGTATTGTTATCCGCAGGTCTCTTCGGTGCGATCTCATAACCGCAGACGGTACAGATCTCCGCCTGTTGTGTGGTGGCCGGACCGCCGGATACATGACGTTCCGGATTGGTGGTCGCTCCACAGCTGCTGCACTTATGCCAGTGTCCGGTCATATCGGACTGATAGTCCTCCGACCAGCTGTGCTCCGTCTTCGGCAGAACGGTCTCCGCCGCTGTTATGCTCTTACTTCCATCCGCGGATGCAAAATACAGGCCACAGACGTCGCAGGTCCAGTATTCAATGCTGCCCTCTGCCTGACAGGTGGGCTCCACCCGGTCGTGGTGGGTCAGCGTGCCGTGGCCGGAATTCCATGTTTTGGAGATTGCAGGGCTTGCATTATAATCATCGCTTTCCTCATACCGGATCCGTGCGGTCACCTTCTCGTCATGACCGGCTTTCGTGGTTTTGGTCTGTCCAAAGTCCGTTCCGTCAAAGCTGAACTCTACGTCAGTACGATCTGTGGTGATCTCCGCTGCCAGATCATTGCCGCTGACGGTAAAGGTCATGTCAAAGGCATCCGGATCCGGGGTATCCTCCCGGTCTGCTTTTGCGGTGCGAAGGATGTGCACACAAACATGGAAATTCTCATAATTCTGTGACTGTAATTCAACCAATAATGTGGCAGTCTTGCCGATATCTTCCACAGCATTTTCTCCCAGGGTAAATATCAGCTTTCCTTCCGAATATTCAGCCTCGGAATCTGCTGCCAAAATGTTCTCTGAATCCTCTCTCGTTATAACAGTCATTACTGTTTTTCCCAGATCTTCGGGCAACCCCGGTATCTGCACCGCCTTCTCTCCTTTGGCCGCCCAACTGTATTGCAGTTCCAGATCTTCAAGGTTCCAGGCTGATGCCGGTTGAATCATCAATTTCACCGGTGCCGTCAAAGATTGATAGTATTCCGGATACTTCGGAATAAATGTCGCCGTGTAGGTCTTGCTGTCGCCGACATAAGGAACCTTGTCTCCGTCGATCCGCCAGGTTCCGTCGATGATCTCGGTTCCCAGTTTTGCCGTCAGTCCTGTCACTGTGAGTTCACTCAGCTTATTGCCATAGGTTCCACGGGCAATGCCCTCACCTACTACTGTAAGTGGAGCCGGATTGATATTCACGGTCAGATTCTTCGTCGTCTGCTCCGGGAAGAAAGAAGAGTTTGTCCCGGTGTAAACGAGGGTGAAAGTGGTCTCGCCCACGGTCTGCGCCTTGTAAGTTGCGGTGCCGTTTTGGATCTGCGCTGCGCTTACCACCGGGGTATCCCCGATCCGGATCTCAAAGCCGCCCTCCGTATCTTCCGCAAAGATGGTCTGTCCGTTTGTCACAAAGTTTACCAGTGCCTTTACTTTAAAAGTAATATTCTCTCCATAGGTGGGAATGTTGGTATCTGCTCCCTCGAACGACAGACCTGTGGTGTAATTCACACCAACTGCATTATTCTCCCCAAGAGAAGGGTAGTAGGCGATTCCGTTCTCTTTGTCGTTGGCTTTCTTTGTCCAGAGTTCGGTGTTAAAGCCGTTTGTTTTGAGTTCTTCGAAAAAGCTGGAAGAGGTCAGTTTCAAGGTAGAACATCCCAAATTGTATTCATCTTTTACGTTACATATATCGTTATTGAAATAGCAATTCGTTGTACCGTAATCTCCACTGTTCACTATTCCTGCACAATCTTTATCACTTGTAACAGCAGCTATACTAATGCAATGATCAATAACTTCAAATGGACTATAACCACAGATTCCTGCCGCAGAATCCTTTCCCTGCACGTCTCCTGCAAAAAAGCACTGGGAAATCTTAGTATATTGTCCAACATTGCCGCTGATTCCGCCTGCCCTAGCCCCTTTTACCGTTCCGGTAAAGGAGCAGCCATAAATTTCGCCATTAAGCAGATATCCGCAAATTCCTCCTGCCTCGATATTCGAAGCAATCACTCCGTTGGCAGCCAAAAGCATTACTTTACCGCTTTCTGCGATCTGACCATTTATGTTACCTATCCCGCCAAACAAGCCCAGACAATTACCTGCCATATTGACATGGCCTATCGTATGTCCGTCTCCACTGAATTTTCCTGTGTACGGAGTTCCTGGATCTCCAATGGAACTGAGTTGTACTCCACTCACATCAATATCGTTCCCCAGGACATAGTTTGCACTCCATTTTGTCGTATCCTGTCCGATGGCTGCGAATTCCTTCGCCGTGGTGATCAGGGTATAGGTGTCCCATTCAGCATCATTACCCGTTGTGGCAAAGTTATATACCTCAGCCGAATCTGTCGTCACTTTTTCGATTGCCGCCACGCTTTGCAAATTAATATAAGTACCTGTGGCTTTGCCGAATCTGCCCTGTGTAGCCTTTGCAGTGCTAATATCGACACTGCCCACTTCCCAGATTGCAGAATCTAACCCATCCGGAAGTGCACCGCAAAGCTGCCCTGCCGTTAGTGCTGTTCCAGCGTCAAAGCCTCCGGTAATTGCATCCATATTGTAATAACAATTTGAAATATGCCCCGTACTTCCAGAATCAGTGCTACCTACAATTCCGCCAAAAGATTCTCCTCCACTGACTTTCCCCAGATTTACACATGCAGTAATAGTCGCAGGCAGCGTGGTATTGGTATCATTAAATGTGCCGAATATTCCACCACAGGCACTTTGAGTGCCTGTAGTTGTTACCGTTATCTCACCGGTATTCAGGCAATTTTCGGCAGTACACCGATCCCCCATCCCGGCAATGCCACCAGCGCTCTTTCTTCCTGTTACTTTACTGCTATTGTAGCATTGTGAGACTTTACCACCATGCGAATATCCGCAAAAATAACCGCATATGCCCCCAACCCTTCTTTCGCCTTTTATTTTATTTGCAATACTACGGCAGTTCTCAATATTTATTTCAACTGCACTTCCCACGATAGCTCCGACAAAGCTTTTTCCTTGAATAGTAGAATCCTTAACTGTAATATTTTTTATGGCACTATTAATATTATGTCTTGTGCATTCTCCAAACAAACCGACATAATCCGCCGAGGAATTACTTATCAGCATTCCCGTCACAGTATTATTCCTGCCGTCAAAGTTCCCTCGAAAAGAATTTCTATAGATTCCTATTGGTGTCCATTCCTGATTATTAAGATCAATATTATTTTTCAGTATAATATATTCTCCATCGTACCAGTTTCCTTCATTCACAGCTTTTGCAAAATACGCAAGCTGTGCCGCTGTCTCAATTTGAAATGGATTATCCTGTGTACCATCTCCCGCGGCAAACCCATCTGCAATCGTTTTACCATCCCAGGTATCTACTGTTTCCCCTTCCGCTCTTGCACTCACCGGCACGGCGATCCACACCAGTGCCGCCAATCCCAGCAGGGCCAGTCTCATCTTCATGCTCCACGCTTTTGTACTTTTCTTCATAACCCTCATGCCTTTCTATAACCTGCAAAATTTCAAATATTTTCCCATCTTTCGCAGGTACAAAATCCCAATCTTGTTTTTATACTTTCCGTATCATTTATTATACTGAAAAAGCAAATGCACCGTCAATATTTTCCATACGATTCGTCTCATATTTTTATAAAATTTTGTCAAACAAGTGCGCCCACCGCAAAATCGAGCAGGCTGGCTCATCGTAAACACAAAAAAGGAGCCACCGGATCTCTCCGGTCACTCCTCGTTGCCTTCTCTGAAAAATATATCCAGTTTTCCCAGACATTTGATCAATGTCTTCATTTCTTCCTCGTCCAGATCCCGTATGATGGTGTGGATCATTTTCCTGTGGAAATCTCTGTGATGGAAAAAGGCTTTTCTGCCCTTCTCTGTCAGGGTCACCAGCACTACACGTTTATCTCTGGTGCTGCGGTTGCGGGTGAGATATCCTTTTCTCTCCAGACTGTTCATATTCGTGGTCAGGGTTCCCACGGTGACATGCAGTTCTCCGGCGATCCGGGACATACTCTTTGGTTCCTCGATGCCGATAGCTTCGAGGATGTGCATATCATTATTTGTAATATCTTTGAATTCGTCTGTTATGACCGCCTTTGCCTCTGCATCCATCACGTTATGGAACAGGTTCACCAACAGTTCATTCAGTACCCGGTTGTTGCTTTTTTCCATAGTTTTCCCAATAAATGTCTCTCTGGTATACCGGCAATACTCCCGGACCGCAGACTTCCTGTCTACCGTACTGCGTCCATGCCGTTGTCGTGTCCTTAGTCGTTATCAGTATACCGTCTACCAGGTCATCACGCAAGCCCCAATCGTAAGTCCGGCGCCGAATCCCGCCAAAACGATGCGGTCGCCGCAGTGCAGCTTTCCCTGTCTGTTCAGTTCATCCAGCAGCACCGGGATGGAAGCGGATGACATATTTCCGACCCTTTCCAGATTGGTGGGGAATTTGTCTCTGTCTGCATGCAGTCTTTTCGCCACTGCATCAATAATACGTGCGTTGGCCTGATGCAGTATAAACAGGTCAATATCCGGCACAGCAAGTCCGGCATCCGACAGTGCTTCCTCGATGCACTGCGGCACCCGTCTGGTGGCAAACCGGTACACTTCCTGTCCGTCCATCTGAATATAAGGTTCTCTGCCGTCCGTCGGCTGGTTTTGGTCCATTTTTGCTGCCGAGGTTCTTGCATAAGGGGTTGCCAGTTTTCTTGCTCCACATTGTAAGACGCCACCGCCGGTGCCGTCGGAACGGAGCGCCCGTCCCAGAATTCCTGCTGCCGGTATCCGTTTCTCCTCCGCCGTCTCCTGCATCCCTTTCTCTGTCTCCGGCAAAGCGTTACTGTATTCCACCGCCCGAGACTCCGTCCTGCATCTCTCCACAACTACCGCCCCGGCGCCGTCTCCGAACAGGATGCAGCTGCCCCGATCCGTCCAGTCCACCAGCTTGGACAACACTTCGCTACCGATGACCAGCGCATTTTCCGCAAGTCCCGTCCGCAGATAGGCATCCGCAGTATTCAGGGCAAATAAAAATCCGGAACAGGCCGCATTCACGTCGAAAGCCAAAGCATTCACCGCACCGATGGCCGCCTGTACCTGGCAGGCGCAACAGGGCAGATACTGTTCCGGAGAACAGGTTGCCACCAGGATCAGATCGATTTCTTCTGCAGTTTTTCCTGCCTGTTCCAACGCTTTACTGGCTGCTTCTGACGCAAGTGTCACAACCGTTTCGCCAACTGACACATGTCGTTCCGCAATACCGGTTCTCTCCCGGATCCATTCATCCGAGGTTTCCACCAGCTGTTCCAATTCTTTATTTGTAACAATCCTTCCCGGAAGTGCACTTCCGGTTCCGGTGATCCTTATGGTTCTCACGCCATTTCCTCCATGATATCCACTGTTCTTTCTATTTTCTGCGCCCGCCAGGCATTGCTGCCACAGAATAACAGTCCGTTATCCACATCTCCCATTGCCGCATTGATCAACGCTCTGGTGATGCAATACGGTGCCGTCTTCGGGTCGCAGGTCTTAATGCAATGTCTGCATCCGGTCATAAACCGTTCCCCGGCCGCCACCTTTTCCAGAAAAGCATTCTGTATAGCTCTGCCCGGCATTCCCACAGGGCTTTTCACAATGACAATGTCTTCTTTCTGCGCCCGGAGATACTCCTGCTTGTACGCCTCCGCCGCATCACACTCTTCGGTGGTCACGAAACGGGTTCCCATCTGTACCCCCGCAGCCCCGAGGGACAGGCAATGCTCTAGATCCCTCCGGTCATAAATACCGCCTGCTGCGATCAGTGGAATTTCCAGTTCTGCTGCCTGCCGGAGCATTGCCGTCAGTTCTCTCTCATAGTTCTCCGGTGTGTAAGTATCCAGCTCTTCCCGCTTAAAGCCCAGATGTCCGCCCGCCAGCGGCCCCTCCGCTACAATGAAATCCGGCTTCCTGTCGTATTTTTTCATCCAGTATTTCGTGACGACCGACAGGGCACGGGGACTCGACACGATCGGAGCCAGCATCGTCCGGTGGCTGCGCCCGGGCATTCCGCTTTCCGTCTCTGCCACAACTCCGGGCAGATCTAACGGCAGTCCGGCACCGGAGATAATGCAGTCGGTACCTGCCAGCACTGCTGCCCTGACATAATCCTCGTAACGCTGCGTTGCCACCATGATGTTGACACCGACGATACCGCCTCTTGCGATCTGTCTTGCTTTTTCTATTTCTTTTCCGATAGTGCGCAGATTACAGGCGATGGGATCTCTGTCAAAATCCGGCTCCCGGAAACCGATCTGGGCAGTAGAAATAATGCCGATTCCACCTGCCGCAGCCACTGCTCCCGCCAGACCGGACAGGCTGATTCCTACACCCATGCCTCCCTGGATCACGGGAATATCTGCATGTAATTCCCCCAGGATCATTTTTCCGTGCTTCATCCCACATCACCTCTCGTTACCGCTTTAATACTTGCGGAACCTTTCATAACGTTCCTCTGCGATCTGTTCACCGGTCATGCCGGTGTATTTTTGCAGAAATTCCTTGATATGTTCCTTGAGATAACCGCCGATGGCTTCCACGGTACTCTGGTCTGCTCCGCCGTATTCCGGTACGATCCGCTCAATGACACCAAGCCGTTTCAGATCTTCCGAAGTGATGTTCATGACTTCACTGGCTTCTCTGGCTCTGTCAGCGTCCTTCCATAATATAGAAGCAAAGCCTTCGGGAGACAGGATCGAATAGGTGGCATTTTCCATCATCCATACCTCATTGCCTACCGCCGTAGCCAGTGCACCGCCACTGCCGCCTTCTCCGATAAGGATGCACAATACCGGCACTTTTAAGGCTGACATCTCCAGCAGATTCCGGGCAATGGCCTCGCCCTGGCCTCTCTCCTCTGCCTCCACGCCGCAGAAGGCTCCCGGCGTATTTACAAAGCTGATAATAGGCCGGTTGAATTTCTCCGCCTGTTTCATCAGGCGCAGTGCCTTACGATACCCCTCCGGCATGGGCATACCGTAATTGCGTCTGGCACACTCCGCAAAATCCTTGCCCTTCACATCTGCCAGCACTGTCACCGGCTGCCCGTCCAGGAATGCCACCGCACCTACCAGTGCTTTATCATCCCCATAATAACGGTCTCCGTGAGCCTCCACTACATAATCGAAAATGTAGGGAATATAGTCGGTTGCTGCCGGTCTGTCCACTCTCCGGACAGTCTTGACCTTTTCCCATGCCGTTCTGGGGAGTGTCAGGAATGAACGCTCCTTCACGATCTCCGTAGGTTCAAAATGGAAGTCAAAATTTTTCTTAAAATCTGCATAATTCCCCTCACTGCACCGATGCGTTGTGATCAGGAAATATAAGGTCTTCTTCAGATTCTCCCGGCGGACGATACCGTCCACAAAACCATGCTCCTGCAAAAATTCCGCTGTCTGGAAGCCATCAGGGAGGCGCTGTCCCAGAGTCTGCTTAATAACTCTCGGTCCTGCGAAGCCGATCAAGGCTCCCGGTTCCGCCATGATCACATCTCCCAGCATGGCAAAGCTTGCAGTCACACCGCCTGTAGTGGGATCTGTCAGGATCGTCGCATAGAGAAGTCCCGCTTCTCCATGCCGTTTGATCGCTGCGGAGGTCTTTGCCATCTGCATCAGTGACACGATTCCCTCCTGCATTCTCGCACCGCCGGAACAGCAGAACAAAAATACCGGTAGTTTCCGTTCCGTAGCTTTCTCTATAGCCCGGGTGACTTTCTCACCGACCACATGTCCCATGCTTCCCATCATGAATTTGGATTCACAGATGCCGATCACAGCCTTTTCCCCGTAAATTTCGCATTCACCTACGGTCACTGCTTCTTTTACGCCGGATTTTTCCCTGGCCTCTGACAGCTTTTCTTCATAACCCTCATATTTCAATGGATTGCTCTCTTCTATCTCCTCGAACCAGGGCTGAAAGCTTTTCCGGTCTGCCACCATGCGGATCCGGTTGTGGGTCTTCACCCGGAAATAATAACCACATTCATAGCAGACATATTTATTTTTCGCTGCCCGGTCTCTGTTTATCATTTTCTTACATTTCGGGCATTTGATCTCTGTTTCTGTATCTACACTTCCCATACCTGCACCTCTTATTCTGCGTCACTTTTATCTCTCTGTCCCGCTCATAAAAAATCACTTCCGCAGACTCTTTTTATTTCAACGCAAAGGTAAGCTCTGCTTTCGCCGCCAGTTTTCCGTTTACCGTGGCGATCGCTTCCCCGACACCCACCGGTCCCTTACTGCGGATAATGGTGGTCTCCAGCTCCAAGGTGTCTCCGGGGCGCACCATCTGCTTAAATTTTGCTTTATCGATCCCGGCAAAATAAGCGGTCTTGCCACGATGCTCCGGCAGAGACAGAATTGCCACAGCCCCTGTCTGTGCCAGCGCTTCCATGATCAACACGCCCGGCATCACCGGGTTCCCCGGAAAATGCCCGGCAAAATACGGTTCGTTAAAGGTCACATTTTTGCGTCCCACTGCCCGCACACCGGGCTCCAGCTCCTCGATCGTATCGATCAGCAGAAATGGATGTCTGTGGGGCAGAATCTCCATGATTTCCTGGGTGTTATATACTGACATTATTCCTCCGTTCCGCGAATGCTGTCGCATCAACTACTTCCTCGCATTCTGCAATCATCCTCGTTGATGCTCTGCCTTCTATCCTGTGTCTTGAACATCTGCTGCGGTTATTCTGTGTACTTCTTTAGCAGCAGACTCGCATTATGTCCGCCGAAGCCCAACGAATTGGTCAATGCATAAGGCACCTCTTCTTCATAGCTGTCCCGGCAGTAATTCAGGTCAAGTTCCTCCTCCGTCTCACGCAGTCCCACGGTGCGGTGGATATAGCCTTCCTGAATTTCTTTTACGCAGGTGACAAACTCCACTGCACCTGCCGCTCCCAGGAGATGTCCCACCATGGATTTGGTGGAATTGATCTTCAGGTCATACGCATGTTCTCCAAATGCCAGCTTGATCGCTCTGGTCTCGAACAGGTCATTATGATGGGTGCTGGTTCCGTGGGCATTAATATAAGTAAGCTCCTCCGGTGCCACCCCGCCGTCTTTTAAGGCATTCAACATGGCGGTGGCTGCTCCGCTGCCATCCTCCGCAGGGGATGTAATATGATAAGCATCCGAAGAACATCCGTAGCCGGTCAGCTCCGCATAGATCTTCGCTCCGCGTCTCTTTGCATGCTCCAGTTCTTCCAGTACCACTACCGCCGAGCCTTCCCCCATGACAAACCCATTGCGGTCTTTATCAAAGGGAATCGAAGCTCTCTGAGGATCTTCACTAAATGACAGTGCTGTCAGTGCTGAAAACCCGGCAATTCCGATGGGGGTAATGGAGCTTTCCGTTCCTCCCGCTACCATTACATCTGCATCGCCGTACTGGATCGTACGGTATGCTTCTCCGATGGAATGTGTACCGGTTGCGCAGGCAGTGACCACGTTCAGGCTCTTGCCTTTCAGCCCATAAGCAATGCTGACATTGCCTGCTGCCATATTGGAGATCATCAAAGGTACCAGCATAGGTCCTACCCTGCCGGGGCCTTTTTCCTTCAGACGGTCATATTCCCGCTCCATGGCCTGTAAGCTTCCAATGCCGCTTCCCACACTGCAGCCGACCATATAAGGATCTTCCTGTTCCATAATAAGACCTGCATCTGCGATCGCCTGTCCGGCAGCTGCTACCGCAAACTGACAGAATTGTTCCATTCTGCGGGCGGATTTTTTATCCATATATTGTGCGGGATCAAAATCCTTCACTTCTGCTGCCAGCTTACAACGGTAATCCGCAGTATCAAAATAGGTGATAGGACCGAATCCGGTCTTGCCCTCTTTGATACCATTCCAGAATTCCTCCACACTGTTGCCGATGGGAGTGATGGCTCCCATGCCTGTTACTACAACTCTTCTATTTTTACCCATACGTGATATACTCCCTCGCATCCTGACTTATTTTCTATCCTGTTGTATCGTTAGCAGACATATTTTGTATTCTGCTTTACTGTTGCCGGACATAGTTTTACATCGCCATACCACCGTCCACGCACAGTACCTGGCCGGTGATATAGTCCGACGCATCTCCTGCCAGGAACAGAACCGCCTGTGCGACATCCTCCGGTCTTCCCATTTTCTTAAGGGGGATCTGTCCGACCGCATTATCCAATACCGACTCCGGCAGCTTGTCTGTCATATCTGTGCGGATAAATCCGGGTGCCACAGCATTCACACAGACATTCCTGGATGCCAGTTCTCTCGCTACACTTTTCGTCAGGCCAATCAGTCCCGCCTTGGAGGCAGAATAATTAGCCTGCCCTGCATTCCCGACGATGCCACTGACAGAAGAGATATTGATGATTTTCCCATATCTCTGCTTCATAAAGGTCTTCGTCAGATGCCGGATCATGTGAAATGCACCTTTCAGGTTCGTATCCAGGACTGCATTGAATTCTTCTTCCGTCATCCGTACGATCAGATTGTCCCGCGTGATTCCGGCGTTATTGACAAGAATGTCAACTCTGCCATATTTCTCTATTACTGCCTTTACAAAAGCTTCACTCTCTGCAAAATCCGCAACATTGCACTTCGCAGCCTCCGCCATGCCGCCGCAGCTTCGGATGTCCGCTGCCACCGCTTCCGCCGCCTCTGCAGAGCCGTTATAATTAATGATCACCGTGGCTCCTTCTGATGCCAGTGCCTTTGCCACTGCTTTTCCAATGCCCCGTGATGCCCCTGTGACAATAGCAACTTGTCCCGTCAGACTTTTTCCTGTCAGCATGCCAGTTCCTCCATCACCCGGTCCAGATCCTCCGGTTTCTCGATATTGTATAATTTGACATTTCTGTCAATTTTACGGACGAAGCTGCTGAGCGTCTTCCCCGGGCCGATCTCTATGAAAGTGTCCACGCCATCTGCGATCATCCGCTCTACGCTCTGGGTGAAATGAACGGGACTGGATACCTGTTGTTTCAGCAGTTCCGCAACCTGTGACGCATCTGTCACATAATCCGCTGTTACGTTGGACACGTAAGGAATCCAAGGGGTTGACAGCTTGACGCTTTTCAGTTCTTCTGCCAATTGTTCTCCTGCATTTTTTAACAGGGCTGAGTGGAACGGTCCGCTGACCTTTAAGGGTACACAGCGTTTTGCACCTGCTTCCTTCAGCGCTTCTGATGCTGCCTCTACTGCATCTGCCTCTCCGGTGATCACGATCTGTCCCGGGCAGTTATAATTTGCCACGGAGACAACTTTGCCGGTTTCTTTTGCTGTCCGTTCGCAGATTGCTGCTACAGCATCTCCGTCCAGTCCCAATACTGCTGTCATGGCTCCGCCTTCCGGATAGGCCTCCTGCATGTAGATACCACGCATCCGGATGATCCGGAACAGATCCGGCAGCTCCATCACACCGCTGGCAGCCAGTGCTCCATATTCTCCCAGGCTTAAGCCTGCTGCCATCTCCGCTTTCAGCCCCTTTGCCTCCAATACTTTCAGAATAGCCACTTCCATGGTCAGCATGGCGATCTGTGTGTATTCCGTAATGTTGATATAAGGATTTTCCTCAAAGGTCAGCTGTTCCATGGAGTACGGATGTCCGCTTTCCGCCTGTGTTTCCCGCTTATCCTGCCAGTACAGATTCTGGAGCACCTTGTCTGCCAGCTTCCATACTGCCTGTGCTTCCGGGTATGTATCATAGAATTCTTTTCCCATTCCTATGTACTGGGCTCCCTGTCCCGGGAATAAATATGCGATCCTGCTCATTTTGTTATCTCCTAATTACTATGTGATGCTATTGTCCCCTCGGTTACAACACATTTTTATAATGCACCATTTTCCATATAACTACGCTGCCTGTCGCTGTTCGAAATCTGTTGTCAGCGGTTACCTGTCTCTATATTTTATTTATGCTGTCCTTGTGCCGCTATGCACTCCTGCGCCTGCTGCACTGTTTCTTCAATAATCTCACGGCAGGTCTGTTCTCTGCGGATCAATCCTGCGATCTGTCCCGCCATCAGTGTTCCGTTTACGGTATCTCCGTCCTGCACTGCCTTCCTGAGAGATCCCAGCGTCAGCTTTTCCAGCTCCATGAAGTCTGCATTCTCCTTTTCCAGCTTCAGATACTCTCTGGTCATCTGATTGCGCAGGGAGCGCACCGGATGTCCTGTAGACATTCCCGTCACCACGGAATCGATATCCTTTGCCTTGATGATCTGATTCTTATAATTTTCATGGACAATGGATTCCTTTGATGCTACGAACCGGGTACCCATCTGGATTCCCTCGGCCCCCAGCATGAAGGCTGCAGCCATTCCTCTGCCATCGGCGATACCTCCGGCTGCGATCACCGGGATAGATACCGCATCCACCACCTGAGGAACCAGTGCCATGGTCGTGGTGGAACCAATATGTCCGCCACTCTCCATGCCTTCCGCCACTACGGCGTCTGCTCCGGCCCGTTCCATCATCTTCGCCATAGCCACACTGGCTACCACCGGAATGACTTTCACTCCGGCATTCTTCCACAGTTCCATGAATTTTCCCGGATTTCCCGCACCTGTCGTTACCGCTTTTACTCCTTCTTCCACGACGATCTTCGCTACTTCCTCCGCATTGGGATTGAGCAGCATGATATTCACGCCGAAAGGTTTGTCAGTCAGTTCTTTGCATTTACGGATTTCCTCCCGGACAACCTCAGGCGGAGCGGAAGCGGCACCGATGATCCCTAAGCCTCCGGCATTCGATACCGCTGCCGCCAGCTTATGTTCCGCCACCCAGGCCATGCCGCCCTGGAAAACGGGATATTCTATTTGTAGAAGTTCCGTGATCTTTGTTTTCATTGTCTTTCTGATCCTTTTCGTCGTTCTGCGTTATATTACATATTCTGATGATACCAGGGTCAAAAGGTCTAAGCCCACATGAGCTTGCTCATAAGTGGGTGAAAGACC
>ENA-ORNF01001308-ORNF01001308.1-human-gut-metagenome-genome-assembly--contig:-NODE-1308-length-22168-cov-6.220052_pt1 | contig 22168 bp, 15 predicted proteins | sample MGYA00242110_ERZ509012 | MGnify/ENA primary metagenome ERZ509012 (study PRJEB26280, sample SAMEA2338714) | human gut metagenome | biome: human gut; feature: human-associated habitat; material: faeces...
TAGGGATGAGCTTCAGCGATACCGAAAATCAGGCTTATTATGTTCCGGTTCCGGCAGAACGGGAAAAAGCGTTAAAAATAGTAAATGAGTTCCGGCCGCTCTACGAAAATGAAACTTCAATGAAAGTCGGACAAAATATCAAGTACGATATTCTTGTCCTTCAAAATTACGGGATGGAAGTGAAAGGTGAACTTTTCGACACCATGATCGCACATTACGTTTTGCAACCCGAACTTCGTCATAACATGGATTATCTGGCAGAAATTTATCTGCATTATCAAACCATCCACATTGATGAACTTATCGGCCCGAGAGGAAAGAATCAAAAGAACATGCGGGACCTTCCACCAGAAGAAGTTTACAAATATGCATGCGAAGATGCAGACATTACTTTAAAGCTAAAGAATGTACTTGAAGAAGAATTGAAGAAACAGGGCGAAAAATCGGGACAAAATATGACAACAGAAGTAAAACATTTTGAAAAATTGGCGGACGAATATGCAGAAGAATTGTATTCGAATTTGACACCGGCACAAAAAATTCAAATTGCGAGACACTCTGAACGCCCGAATTTTCAAGATTATGTCGATAGAATTGCCGATAATTTTATTGAATTTCACGGAGATAGAGTCGGCACAGACGATAGAGCAATCGTCGGCGGTCCTTGCGAAATCGATGGAATTCCCGTTATGTTAATCGGAACATATAAGGGAAAAACGACGAAGGAAAACCTTGTTCACAACTTCGGAATGCCTCAACCTCAAGGTTATAGAAAGGCTTTGAGATTGTTCAAGCACGCAGAAAAGTTTAATATGCCGATTGTCACATTGATTGACACTCCAGGGGCATATCCCGGAATTAAGGCAGAAGAAACCGCCCAAGGTACAGCAATTGCGGTAAACCTTGCAGAACTTGCAAAGTTGAACGTCCCTGTAATTGCAGTAATCACTGGCGAAGGCTGCTCGGGTGGTGCATTGGGACTTGCAGTTGCAAATAAAGTCTTGATGCTCGAACACGCTTACTATACAGTTATTTCGCCTGAAGGCTGTGCCTCAATTTTGTGGCGTGATGCTTCACTTGCTGATAAAGCGGCAGAGGCTTTGAAAATCACACCAGAAGATTTGCTCAAGTTCAAAATCATTGACGATATCATCAAAGAACCTCAAGGTGGAGCACATTACGACCCAGATTTGACGGCAAAACATTTGAAGAAAAAAATCGTAAAATGCTTAAAAGAACTTATGCCGATGTCAGCGGAAGAATTACGTGAGGACAGATATAACAAGTTCAGAACGAAAGGTGTATTCCTCAAATGAAAACCTATCGTGAAATAGCGATTAAAATTAATCCGATTTGTGCAGATATCGTTTGCGATATTTGTCAGGAAAATTTCGACTGCGAAGGCATTATCACAGGAATTGAGGAGTTCAAAAAAACAAAACTTACAAAAGCAGTTTACGATGTCGTGAAGGCTTATGTCACGGACGAAAGCCTCGATTTTGACAGCGTTCAAACATTTTTTCACCAAAAACGTGACGAAATAATTGAAAAACAAATTTTCAATGAAGATATCGGTTCTTGGGATATTACGATTACCGTACAACCCAATGAGGACTGGTCAAAGAAGTGGAAAGAACACTGGAAACCTTCAAACATTTCGGATAAAATTGTAATTTGCCCAAGTTGGGAAAAATATGAAGCAAAAGAGGGCGAAAAGGTTATCATTCTTGACCCGGGGAATGCTTTTGGAACTGGTACTCACGCAACGACGAGACTTTGTGCTCAAGCAATCGAAAAGTACGTCAAGGAAGGCGATACGGTTGCTGATGTTGGCTGCGGCTCGGGAATTTTGGCAATTTGTGCAGAAAAAATTGGAGCGAAAAAAATCGATGCGGTCGATAACGACGGAGAGGCTGTAGTTACGGCGATTGAAAACGCAAAAATTAATCACGCTGACATCAATTTTCAAACCGCAACAATTGACGTTTTGCCTAATAATACCTACGATTTCGTGGCTTCAAACATTTTGCATAACGTTTTAAGAGACATTATGCCCGATATCAAACGTATTATGAAAATAGGCGGAAAGGCAGTCTTGAGCGGTATTTTGGACGAGAAGGCAGAAATTGTATACGATGCACTTGTCAAAAACAATTTGAAAATTTTGGAAAAGACCCAAGAAAAAGAATGGGTTGCTTTTGTCGCAGAAAGAGAGGACTAAATGGGCAAAACAGCGATTATTATTCCTGCAAGATATAATTCAAAAAGATTAAACGGCAAACCCCTTATCAAAGTTTGTGACAAACCGATAGTTCAATGGGTTTGGGAACGTGCAAAATCCGTTAAAGGTGCTGATGCCGTGATTATTGCAACAGACAACCAAGAAATTTTTGACACCGCAAAATCTTTCGGTGCAGACGTCGAAATGACTTCGGAAAACCACAAATGCGGCAGCGACAGAATTGCAGAAGTTGCAGAACGTCACCCGGATTTCGACATTATTGTGAATCTACAAGGGGACGAGCCTATGATTGACCCTCTTTGCGTTGAAGAAGTTATAAAAAACCTTAAAAACGACCCAAATGCAGACATCACAACGCTTTGCACATTTGTTCGAGCAGAAGATGACAAAGAAGACCCAAATATGGTAAAGGTCGTTTTCGATTGCAATAACTACGCTTTGTACTTCTCACGTTCGAAAATTCCGTACGAAAGAAACTACGACATCGCAGATTTTTATAAACACATCGGAATTTACGGTTATAGACGAGAATCGTTATTTAAAATGATTAAACTTGACCAACCGAAAATCGAACGAGCAGAAAGCCTTGAACAACTTCGAGCATTGTACAACGGAATGAAAATCAAGGTTTCGCCAGTCGTTTACGACTCTGTGGGAATTGATACTATTGACGACTTGAACGCATTTAAAAAAATTGTCGAAAACAAATAGTTTTTAGTTCAAAAATAAAGCCCCGATTGAGTTCAGGGCTTTTTGTTATTTGATTAATTCATCAACTTTTTCTATCATGTTTTTAATTTTTTCATCACTGTCAGATTCGAAATAAATTCTCAAAAGAGGCTCTGTACCACTCTTTCGAACTAATATGCTTGTTACTTCATCTGAAAGATAGAGTTTGATACCATCTGCATGATTTTTTCTTAAAATTTTGAAATCGCCTATAGCATCTGTTTTTTCAAGTTTTTCAAGTGCTGATTTTACAAGTTCATCGCTTGAAAGTTTAACATCGTTACGTTTATTGATAAATAAGCAACCAGCCTCGTCAACGATTTCCTTGCGAAGTTCGACGACTAATTTTTTAGTGTAAGCAATCGCTTCACAAATGAGCAAAATCGCAATGATACCGTCTTTTTCGGGAATGTGGCCTTTTACGCTCAAACCGCCTGATTCTTCGCCACCAATGATGGTTTCGTGCGTTCTCATCGCCTCACCGACCCACTTGAAACCAACAGGAGTTTCAACGACTTCTACCCCCAAATTTTTAGCGTAAATGTCAAGCATAAGGCTGCCTGCAACTGTTTTTACAAGTTTGCCCGTGAAGTGCTTGTTGACTTTTAAGTGTTTCAAAAGAATTGCAATGACTTCATTTGCGGTTACAAAGTTTCCGTTTTCATCAACGAGTGCAAATCTGTCACCATCACCGTCATTACTAAACCCGACGTGTCCAGTTTGTTTGCATTTTTCTTTAAGTTCACCCAAAAATCTTTCAGCAGGTTCAGGAAGTTTTCCGCCGAAGTTGGGGTCGTAGTTTAAATTCGTTGCATCACAAGGGATTCCGTATTTTTTAAAAATTTCAACAAGAACAACCCCGTCCGCACCGTGAAGTGCATCGTAATTGACTTTCAAACCACTTTCCGCAATTCTTTTTAAATCGACTAATTTTTCGATATGATTGATGTAATCAGGAACGAAATTAAACGTTTCAATTGAACCTGTCGGTTGAGTTTCGACTTCTTTGTCAATATTTGCAACGATTTCTGAAGTAATTTCATTTGTGGCTGGTCCTGCATAGTCGGGGATAAATTTCATACCCAAATATTCAGGTGGGTTGTGGGAAGCAGTAAACATTATGGCACAAGCGTTTTGATGCTTTGCTGAGTAGGCAAGAACTGGTGTTGGAACAACCTTTTCCGACAATAAAACCTTGAAACCGACCGTTTTGAAAACATTTGCACACAATTTTGCAAAATAATCTGCCTTCAAACGAGGGTCAAACCCAATAATAATCTTCTTTTCAAGCCCAAAGTTGTCAAGAACATATTTTGCGATTGCATAAGATGCTCTTGTGACGTTGGTGTCGGTAAAATCCTTGTCAATAATGGCTCTCCAGCCGTCTGTTCCGAATTTAATTTCGCTCATTTCAAATCCTTTTTAATTTTTAAATGCTGTGATAAAATAATTTTATCAGAATAATAAAGTATAGCAAAATGAATATTTTTGAAGCGGAAAATTTATATTTTTTAGGTCCTGAAGGCACTTATGCACACTCAGCAATGCAAAAATTTGTTAAGAATTTGGATATCAAAGCAAAAAACATTATCCCCGTATTTCCAATAACGGCGGTGTTTAAGGCGATTGAGAAAGATAAAAGTGCAATCGCAGTTTTGCCGATTGAAAACTCAATCGAGGGCATTGTTCGAGAAACAATCGACAATCTTGTGAAACTTGAGGATAAAAATTTCAAAATCGTGGCGGAAACGGTCATTCCCATTAATCATTGTTTGATGTCAAAATCCACTGATAAAGCGGATATCAAGGAAGTTATTTCACACGCACAAGCATTAGGACAATGCTCCGGTTATCTTTGCAAAAATTTTCCAAACGTAAGAATTACCCCCGCTGCATCAACCAGCGAAGCCGCAAAATCCTTGCAAGACAAGGATAAAACACATGCTGCAATCGCAGCCGAAGTCGCTGCAAATTTATACGGGCTGAACATTTTAGATAGAAATATCAACGACGTTTTGGACAACAAAACCCGCTTTATTCTTTTAGCAAGAGGAGAACGACCTTCTACAGGTTACGACAAAACAAGCATTTTCTTCTCCGTAAATAACGAACCTGGTGCACTTTTCAACGTTTTGAGTATATTTAACATGTATAAAATTAACATGCTCTTCATAGATTCTCGTCCGTCAAGAAAAAAAATGGGCGAATACAATTTCAGTATCGACCTCGAAGGTCATCAAACCGATGCAAAAGTAGAAGCAGCACTGAATCTTGCTTCTGAATACACCGGAAACTTAATCGTAACAGGCTCATACCCTCGTTTCAAAGATTAATAAAAAACGCATATTGTAACAAAATATTTACAAAACGCATTTTTTGGAATATTTGTTTTTTCAGTGTCATCTCTTATATGGAACAATTTTTAGTAAGGACAAAAAGATGACATTATCAAGCACGGCAGAATATAGAGTAAGCGCAAAAGGTTTCAATGCAGTTAAGAGAATTTGTGCAAAAATAACAAACCAAGATTCAAGACGCAGAGCGTTTAAAGCACTTTTGTGTATGGATACATTGGCGGATTACCTTTATTCACAAGGCTTTAACATAGATATTTCCAAAAATCTTTATAAGATTTTACCTTTGAACGAAGAATTTGAATTTACAGATATCCATTGCAATGGAAGGTTTATCAACGTTGTTCCAGTCGTAAACGGTCAATATGTCCTTATACCGAAAAACCACACCATTTTTGACGTTGTGCCAGAATTATATGTCGTCGCAGATTATAATCAAACGACAAAAAAGGTCAAATTTTTAGGCTGTTTTGAAGGGGACAAAGTGCCTAAATCGGTCGAAAACGGAAACCATTACGTTTGTGATATCAAAAATCTCGAATCACCTGCAATGGTTGAAGAATTGCTCAGCAGCATTAAGCCCGAAGAGATTTCTGAAAAAAGCCACGGTCTTTTCGTATCATTTTTCATCGACTACCTTGACGGAGTTTTGGACGACACGTCGAAAAAACGATTGATTACTCACTTAATCGAATGTAAAGAATGTCGCTCGGAACTCGTCGAATTTTTCGACTACGAAATGATTGCAAAAGAAACAAAAAAATTCCCCGAAGTTCTTAACGACAACACCCTCGACATAGTTGCCGCAGTAGCGGTAAACGACCCTAAATACAAGGATTTCAAAGAATATACAATCCAAATTGAAAAAGAAAAAGATGAATACGATGAGGACGAAGATGACGAAAATGTTGGCGGAAAACAAATAAAATCAGCCATTGAAGACCCACTTCAAATTCTTTACGGGAAAAATAAAAATCAAAAAATCTTCGATCTTATGGGCGATAGACCGAAAAAAACAAGCATGCTCGACAACGTTATGTCAGATATTGCAAAATCGGTCAAAAAGCCAGTGGTACAAGAACTTACCCCCGAAGAAAAAAGCATTACATACAGTGGCTCAATTAACCCAGAATACTACGCCGAAGGCTTGCCCGAAGGTACTGACATTGAACAAGAGCCACAAAAAGACGATTTGAACTTGGATTTTGACTATATACCAAAATCAACTCAAAAAAACGATGAACCAATCGAAATTAAAGAAGAGGACGAAGTCCTAAACATCAATGAAAACAACACTTTGGACAAAACAATTCCGACAAAAGAAGTCAACATTCTTCACTCAGAAAAAACTGACGTCGATAAGCCAAAATTCGCAGAACAACTTAATCCGCAACCTGAAACACCAGTCTCAACAACAGATGAGTTGATTTTACTTGATGAAGAAAAAAGCGTAGATGAACCAGAGTTTGCCTCACAAATAAAATCATCACAAAATCAAAAAGTTACTGAAGACAACGACTACGACGATATCATTACCATTGAAGATGATAACGATGACTTAAACATTCTCGCTCCGAAAAAAGACGAAAATGAACTCCCTAACTCGATGGACAACGTTGTTTATTACGAGGAAAACGAAGAACAAGACGAAAAAGACGACGTCATAGAAATTGTCGACGAGGATAACGATGTTTTGGGTATTGAAATCCCCTTAAAAGCCAATAAAGAAGATGAAAATACACCATCGATAAATCTTCACGAGGAACTCTCTGCAAGCATTTTACAAGGCAAAAATGAAGAAGAGAAAGAACCTGAAATTATTGATGATTCCATGCCGTTCGAGCTTGAATATGAAAATACAACGAAGGACGAAGATTTAATCGTTGTGGACGAAAAGCCACAAGAAGAAACCGACGACCTCGAAATTATATCAGACGACACAAAAGTTATAGAAACACCTGAAACTCTTGATATTATTGACGATGAAGAAGCTGAAGTTAATGATGAAGATTTAGTTCACTTTGATGCAGTTGACTTGGATATTGTGGACGAAGATGACGAACAACAGCAAAGCGTAATCCCATCAACGATTGAAGATGCAGGAATTGCAGCCTCAAGTTTGATTGACGATTTTGAAGACGATAGCAAAGAAACAATAGCGAAAAATATTACCAAGAACATCACAAAAGATGCCCTCGGCACTGCTGCAAAAATAGCAACAGAAAACACTTCCGATATGCTGAAAAATCTTTCAACAAGTGCAAAAATTGTTTCTGAACTAAGCAACGTGGGTGATTCTTTAACAACAAACCCATACTTAAACTCCGAAAAACCTATCAGCGAGTCTAATAACACTATTAGTGTTGACAGCAAAGAAGACGATTTATATTACATAAATGAAGATACGATTAAACCTCCAACCCCACAAAAACCTTCTGTTGCAAAAGATAACACTATTGGTGTTAACACAAAAGAAAACGACGATTTAATCATCATCGACGACGAAGAAGAAAACGACTTTGCTAAAACAAATAAGAAAGGAGCAAACGATGTTCTTAACTTTACAGATGACACAAATAGTAGCAATGACGATTTTATAATAATAAACGAAGACGAAGATGATGATTTTAAGTCCTTCTCAATTCCAACGAATATTCCACAGGACAACGAATTAGAACCAACGATTGATAACAGAAATGAGACAAATGATGTCTTAAAATTCATTAATAACACAAATAGTGGCGATGACGATTTCGTGGTTATCAACGAGGACGAAGACGATGATTTCAAATCCTTCTCAATTCCAACGAATATTCCACAAGACACCGAATTCGAGCCAATGATTGATAACAAAAAAGAGACAAATGATGTCTTAAAATTTATCAATGACACAAATAGTGGCAATGAAGATGAAGACTTTATCGTTATTGATGAAAATGAGCAAAATGACATAAAAGCCTTCTCTGTTCCAACAGAAACAACTCAAGAAGAAGATGATGATTTCATCATAATTGATGACGAGGAAGACGTTTCCACTGTTCCTGCTGAAAAGGTAATCAGCGACGACCTTTCACCAGAGGTAAACGACGATGCTACAAACAATGACACTATTAGTGTTATCAACGAACCGTTAGAGGAAGAGTCAGAAAATCCCGATGACAAACTCCTCAATGAGTTACCGATGATAAGAAAAGAAGATATTGTCGCAAAAGAAAAGACATCAACGCCTGCAGAAGCGGTTGTTCCTAAAATCGACCCGATTCCTTCTCAACCAGTTGAACTCAATGACGACGAATCAAGCCTTCTTTCGTTTGGAGATGAAGACGACACAGAATTTTTGAATTTTGATGACAATCAAGATTTTCTTTTGGAATCAGAAGATGACTCATTTATGCTGCAAGAAGAGCCACAAACTCAAGCAGAGCCTCAACCGACTTCTCCGCCCGAGCCTCAAATTACTCCCACACCTGAGGTTAATGAAATCGAACCTTCTCTTCAAACAGATGATGAAGATGACGATTTAATCATCATTGATGATGACAACCCGACACCTATTGCCCCCGAAAAACCTTTAGGTGCAACAGATAACACAAATAGTGTCAAAGCCGATGACGATATGTTAATCATCGATGATGACGATGAAGATTTAATAATTCCACAAAGCAAAGAACCTCAGAATAACACGGATTATGATGATTCTGTTAACTTCTTCCGCCCTGCTGGTGCAAGTTTTGACGACGATATTCCAAAATCAAGAAATGATTTTGCCCCAATCAGCAACAATAATGACAATTTTGAAGCAATAAAATCATCTGACGATGACATGTTGATTTTGGACGACGAAGATGATGACACGAACAAATTAGAAAAAATTGCCCCTGAATCCACAGAGGAAGATGACCAAATCGAAATTCTCGACGAACAAGAGGAACAAGAAGAACAAAAACCGACCGAATCTGACCCCCAAAAACCTGTCAGCCAATTGGATTTACTCTTCAAATCTCTTTCTGACAGAGAAAAAGAACAAATTGAGGCTATTCAAACAGGAAAAAATCAAGAAAAAGAAAATGTAATTCCTGAAACAACGCCGATTGCACCTGTTTCAAAACAACCAAAATCAACAATGTTCAACAAAAATTTCAAAGATGCCATTTCGGCAAAAGATGAAGCGGTTGAAGAGGGTAGAATTAGCCTTAAACCAACAGAAGAACCTGTTGTTGACCCGCTCATTAATACAACAGTTGAAAAAATTGACGAAGACGAATACGAAGAAATTCATGTTGATGACGACGATAAAAATCAAGATGACGAAAATCAAGAAGTTGAATACGTCTACGAAGACGAGGACGGCAACGTAATCGATGAACCGGACGAAGACGTCGAATACGTCTACGAGGACGAGGACGGCAACGTAATCGATGAAACAAATGAAGATACTGCTGAAACCGAAAAGTCGGACGAAAATATTGACTTGCTCCCAGAAATCGAGGACAAAGTTGAAGAAACAGAAGAGCAACCTCAAGCAGAGGACAAGTTTGCCAATGTTGATGACGATTACGGCGATTTTGATGAAGATTCAAACTTCGATGAAAACACTGCCACAAGTGATGATTTTGGAGAAACTCAGGAAGAAAACCCTGTTGAAGAACCCATCGAAGGTGAAGAATTTGACGAAGAATCAGATGATGAGGACGAAGAAGAGTCTGAGGAAGACCAAGAACCCAAGAAGAAAGCAATCATCAAAAAGGCTGCAATCGCTGCGGCAGTTGCACTTGTACTCATTGGTGGCGGCATAACTACAAAGGTTATTCTTTCGCACACCAATGCTCGTGCAGAACAACAAGCCCTCAACGAAGGTGCTTCTCTTGGTGATGCAACAGCCGAAGAAGAAGGAGGTTTGGCTGTTCCAGCGGAGGCACAATCTCCGACAGGCGGACAACTTGACCAACCGACAGTAGGTGGCGGAGAAGAAGGTGGACTTTCAATTCCTGAAAACGATACTGACGCACTCGGTGCAACACCAACGACAGAAGAGGCGAAACCTCCTGTTACACCTGTTACCCCAGCAGAAAAACCATCAGGGCCAAAAGCAGGAACGTCAAATGCAACAACTTCTGACTTAAACAAGGCTGTGGCAAATGCATTCTCCGATGCACCGACTTCGATGACAGTTAGAAAAGCATCTTGGGGCGTAGGTGCATCACTCGCTGCTGATGCAAGTTTCAAGGCTTACTTACAACAAATGGGCAAATCAGTTAAGTCCGCTTTGAGAAAAAATCTTGCTTCGGTAAAAGGTGAAGCCCCCGCATCTCCTGTAAAAATTCGAATCAAAATGTCAGATTCTGGCAATTTACAGGACGTTGTAATTCTCAAATCTTGTGGAAATACGCAAGTCGATGAAATTGTATTACAAAGTGTTAAACAAATCGTAGCGGCATGCCCGTTCCCCGAACTAAGCGAAAATACTTTGAAAGCAAACCACAAGGCAACAGGCAGCAACACAGTGAAAATGTCGTTAACAGTTACATTCTAACTTTAATTTACATTTTTTCAGGCTTTATGATATGATTTCAGTAACAGATAACTCATGAGAATCGGTTATGGGACTGGAAATTGACGAACAAAGACGCCTGATTGAGAAATTTGTCAGGTCAAATATAAAATTTAATGGTAACGAAGATTTATTGGAAGACTTCTGCAATGAAGCCTTCCAAAAGTCGTATATTATTTTCAACAGCAGTTCTTCAGTTCAAAAAATCGAAAGTTATATTCAAAAAGTCGTAAACACTTCAATAATCAGTGTTTTAAAGGATTCGGGAAGATTAAAAAGAAACGCTTCTGGTCGCTATGAGCGTCACAGAGAACTTCCTTTGGAAGAAGAACATTTCAAAATGCCCGAAATCGAAGACCCCGTTCAACAAACGAGTGTTTATCAAGAACCGTCCTCGAAAAAATATTCCTACGACATTGAAGATCCAAAAATCGGTATTGAGGACAAACTTATAAGAAAAGAATTGCTCCAAAAAATTGCCGATGCCGTTTGCGTTGTCCACAGCGACAACCCTGGCAAATGTTATCTGGAAATCTATCAGGCACGTTATATCCGTGGAATGAAACAAAGAGAAATCAGTTCTTTGTTGAACATTTCTCAATCAGAAGTCAGCAAGCGACTTCTCGAACTTTCAAAGTTGATAAAATTTCGTATCGATACATAGAAAAAAATTATGAGTCAAAAATTTTGTCCGAAATGTAAAAAACCCGTAAACGACAATGCGATTAGATGCCAGCATTGTAATATGCGTCTGAAAGTTATTTGCCCGACCTGTAACACGGCAAATCTTTTCGGATTGGACGCCTGCACAAACTGTGGTACTGTCCTTTTAAAATACTGCGAAACCTGTGGTAGTGCAAACTTTCCCGATGCAAAAGAATGTAGAAAATGCCACACCTCTTTCGAAGAACAAGTTTTGACTTTTGAAAAAAATCGCTCGAAAACTTTCTCAAAACAAAAGTCAGCATCAACAAAAATCGTTGAACCGATTAAAAAGGAAGAAGTTGAAGAACAAATAATCCCTGAAAACCTTGCCTATCAACCGCAAGAAGAGATTATTGATGTTCCTGAAGAAGAAATCATCGACGAAACTAACGACGTCAGCCAAGACGAAGATATTGAGGTTATTCAAGACAGAGAGCCTCAAGAAGAAGTCGAATACGTTGAAGAGTACGAAGAATACGTCGAAGATGACGGATATTCTGATGAACCAACTGAAACAAATGACGAGCAAACAGGCTTTGAGCCTACTGATGATGAGGCTCAAGACGATATCGACAACGAAGAATTTGAAGAAGTTGAAACGGACGAAAATTCATACGAAAATAGTGAAACCGACAGCGAAATCACAATCGACGAATTGCTCGCTCAAAGCGAAAACAACATTGAGAACAACGAAATTAACGACAGTCAGGATATGGTTTTCTTCGATGATGCTCAACCACTTCTTGAACAACTTTCAAATATTGTCCAAACCCCTAACAATGCTATAATTGCTGCTGTCTGTGCAGAAGAAGGTATGGGAAAATCAACAATTATCAAAACTTTCATCGATTCATTAAATCAAAAAGGAATCGTGCCGATTGTCGCTGAATGTTCTGAATCCATCAAGGTTTCACCATTTGGAACAATTAGAGATTTCCTCTTGAAACTCTTGACGTTGCCCGATTTGCACCCAGATATTCAAACTTTCTTTGGAGATGAAACAAAACAACTTTTTGTTCAAAACTTCGAAAACCTGAACGATGTGGAAATCGTGAACTTCATGAACTTCCTCTATCCGACTATGCACGCAGGTTTCGACAACATTATCGACAACAAGAATATAACGTATACTCTTCTTGAAAAGATTTTCTCATCAATTACGACGAAAAATCAGGCGGCGTTTATCATTGACGACTTTGATTACATCGACACCGCATCGTTTGAATTTGTCGAAAATTTAATCAGAAAACAAATTATCAATAACCAAACAAAACTTTTTATCACATACAGAGAAAGAAAATCAGCAAGATTGTACTTCGACAAAGATATTTCAAGACAAGACATCTTCACAACGATGTACTTGAACAATCTTTCCGAAGAAAATACTCAAACTTTAATCAAAAATTTCGCAAATACTCAGCAAGTCCCGACGGCAGTAAATTTTGCCATAAACGAAAAAGGACGAGGAAACATTTTCTTCACAGAACAATTCCTCGCACTCCTATTCGACGTCGGATATATGTTTATCAACAATAATTCGATGAGTTTCAAAGAAGACGAGCCGTTGCCGTTCTTGCCGAAAACTATTGAAGAAATCATCAGTTTGAGATACAAGGCTCTCAATGCACAAGATTTGAAAGATGCCCTTATGACAGCGTCGATTTTGGGCTACAAATTCGACAAATCAGCATTTGCGGCGATTGCGGACATAACCGAAGAACAAACGACAGAACTTATGCAAAAATTAGTCGATTTGATGTTCATTCAACCTTGTTCGGATTACGAATATTGCTTCAAGAACATGACCTCTTGGGCTGTAATCTTCTCTGAAGCACACAATGACCCGAGATTTGCGGTAATTTGCAAAAAAGTTTTCTATATTTTAGGAAAATTTGCACTGTCAAATCCGATAATCAAAGCCTCAGTCGCAAAATATCGTGATGAAGCAGATGTTGCAACTCAATCGTGGATTGACGTTTCGAGCCTTTGCGGATATTTGGGTGACACATACATTTACGCTCTCTCTCTCGAACAGTTCTTGATGTGTTCGGGTTACGACGAAAATGCACAGGAAGTTTCTGACCTTCAACAAGAAGCTCTCGAAAAAATCGCAAAACTTATTTACAAACAAGAACCTGAAAAGGCTAAACGATACTTCAATGCACCGATTGTCACGGCAAGAGAAAATTCTGACATCGTCAAACTCATTGACCTTTGCGGTTACATGATTAAAATTTGCTATCAACTTTCAGACTACAACGGAGTCTGCGAAACTGTTGATATGATTATCAATGCGGCAGATGACGAAATTTCTCCGCTCGAAAAATCTCTCGTTTTATCGAGAAAATTGAACGCTCTATTCTATGAAGGAAATTGCGAAGAAGGTATCAACCTCGCAAACAACGACATCATTCCAACGTTGGAAGAAGAATTGGCAAAAAATAACGACCCGGAATTCTCACAAAGCCTCTTCACAACTTGGTTTGACACCTCTATGGCACTTGTCAAATTATATGCACTTCAAGGTAATTCGAAATCAATCGAAATTGTTGAAAATACCGCAGAAATATTGCAAATGAACAACATTGAGGACATTGTTTACACAATCAAATTGTCCTTGGCAAGAGCGTTTGCATTGACTGTTATCGGAAAAATTCAAGAATCAGTCAACCTCTTAAAATCAATCGAGCAAATCCCAGATTATGACAATCCGCAATTCATTTTGGAACGTAATCTCATCTTCTCGTTGAATTTGGTATTCGCAAACGTTACGGACGGATTGAGAGAAATTCTCTTCGAATACGCAAAATATTCAGAAAACGAAAACGACAAATTTGGCAAACATATTTACAAATTAATGCTCGCTTGGTTGACATACGCAGAAGGCGAATACGTCAAGGCTAATAACATTTTTGACGAAGAATTGACCTTCTACGCGCAAGAAAAGATTGTCACAGGTGCATTGATTTCGTGGTTATTCATTGCGAAAAATGCTCTCGCAATCGCAGGTGTCGAAAGTGCGGAACACGTTGCAATGAAAGCATTAGAGGTTGCACAAAATCCGAAATTCTCGCAATATCACGTTGCAGTTTACCTCCAAAAATTGGTTGCTGAAATTAACCTCGCAAAAGGTGATGCAAGTGCAGCAAAAATGTACCTCGAAAAAGGTATGCTTATTGCAAAACAATTCGGTATTGACCTTGCACAAATCGAATTATACAGAACGTATGTTAAATTCCTCGAAAATACTCTCTCGCAAGCCAAAGGTGCTGACAGAGCAGATATCATAAACAAAATCGAAAGCACTTACAAAACAATCCTTCAAGATGCAGAAAAACTCAAAGTCCCTGGATTAACAGAATCTGTCAAAAAGGATTATGATGCCCTTACTGCAACGCTTTAAAAAGGATATTAACTTTTTCCAAATTTGATTTGAAGGTTGTTTGACGAAATGTCGCCATCGCCCTTATAACTCATTTCAATTTCGTTCGTATCGACAATCAAATAAATACGGTTTTGAAATGCGTAAGAAAGAAGTTCATAGGGCGTTATACCCAACTCTTTCGCCTGTTTCAAAATACTTTTTGATACTTTATTTGTCGAGTCAAAAGTCACCCAACCATATTCAGGGGTATAGGCTTCAACCCAAGCATGTCCATTATTTGAGAGCCTTTGCATATCAACAAACGGAATATCAAAACCGTAAACAACCCTTGCAGGGATTCCCTTTGAGCGGCAAAGAGCGACCATTAAATCGGCAAACTCAGTACAGACGCCACGTTTCGAGCGTATTGCACCGATTGCCCCTTTGTGTTTTCCAACATCAAGGTAGTTATATTTTATCGTTTCAACAACAAAATCAAAAATATTTTTTACCGTATCAAGGTCATTCGTCGCCCTCGTAACGTATTCCGCCGAAACAGCCTTTATTGCTTTATCATTAGACTCAATGTTTCTCTCTGGCGATGTGTAACGCTCCTTTTCCTCAGCAGACAGTTTGCCATCAATATTTTTGCCAAACTTTTGTGCTACAGCCGCCGTGTAAGTTTGAACTTTCGCATAACCGTCAATAGAAACACGGATTTTGCCCCTCGGCTTCGTCAAACGAATAACCGCAAACGTCCCCTCGGGACGATGCTCGAATTTTTCCGGAGTCGGCGTAACCTTTATACTATCGACTTTTTGGCGATAAGGGACATCTTCAGGAATTTTAAACGCCAAAAGCACCTCATCAAGTTGCCCCGTGAACATAACATCTCTTGAAATATTGAACCTAAAACGCTCATTAGCCTTTATTGCAGAGCGATTGGGAATAACTTTTAGTTCAGAAAGCCTTCCCGTCGGCTGTTTTCTTTCAACAACGACTTCCGTCTTTTCTTCAGTTTGCCTTGCACCGAAAAATGCCAGATAACATACCCCAGCCAAAATCAGAACAATCCCAACAAACACAAACATAGTAAACTTTTTGAACTTTTCTATATCCTCGTCACTTTCGTTATTTTCCTCGTCATCAACAGATTTTTTTGGCTCAAAATTATCATTTTGTCCTTCAAAATTTTCGCCAAAATCTTGCTCCGGCTGAAAACCACCTTGAAAACAGTGAAAATTATTTTGAGAGGAAAAATCATCTTGCACCTCAAAATCTTTTTCTCCAAAATCTTCCCCAAAAGATTTCGACTGAAAATCATCTTGAGATGAAAAATCGTTTTGAGGAGAGAAGTCATTTTTCGACTCAAAATCCCCCATCGCCTCAAAATCTTTATGTTCCTCTATCGGTTCAAAATCGTCCATGTCATAATCCTAAAATTTACAATCAAGATAAAAATATTATACAAAAAAATCGCCGATTTGTTCAATCGACGATTTAATAATGTGTGTAATTATGTTTTTAGTTTATGCTTTTTCGTATTCTTTTTCTTTTTCTTGTTTTTCAATTTCCTTAGAAACATCTACGATTTCGCCGTGTCTTGCTCTGTTTCTGAGTTCTTGAATTTTTTGTTTATCGAGAACTTTAAGTTCCATTCTTCCGTCAGATTCTTTTGAAAGAGTAGCCTTGATTTTTGTGCCGTAATCGTCATATTTGTTATCGATTTTGCCGTCAACGATTTGTTGTTGGAACCATTCGATGTGCTTTTGAGCGTTTACAGGGTATTCAGGGTGAACTTCAAGCCATTTGAGGTATGACATATTTCCTCTCGGGTGGTTACATTCGCCACATTCTGCAAGGTAATTGTCAGTGTCGTTCTTGCCGCCCAATGAGTGTGGGTGCACGTGTTCAATAGTTTGTGTAGATTCTTTCAACAATTCGTTAAAAATACCTGTGTTGTCTTTGCAAGCAACCTTATTGAAGTGTTTCATTGCTTTTTCAGTGTTTTGCGGAAGTTCCATTGCTGAATTGATTACCATATCGTAACTTACCGGGTCAATTTCGCCTCTTTCTTGCATACCTGACAACTTTTCAGTAAATGCAATTCTGTCGATTTTGCCTTGAGCAACTTTTTCTTTTTCTCTTGCAATCAACTTCGAAACAGCATTGTCTTCACCCATATTTGCTTTTGCAATTTCGTTTGTCTTATCCAAAACGCCTTGGCAATAGTCTTTCAAATTACCTTGGAAATCTTTTCTAATTTCTTGAATTGCACCTTTTGCGTCCAATTTAGGGTTTTTAGCCGCTTGAATTGCAATCATACCAGCAATCGTGCCTTGGTTGCTTCTAAAATAATCTTTATCTTGGTTAATTTTATCTGCTAATTTTTCGCCCTTATTTCTTGCGAATGAACTTGCAACCTTGTTGAGGTCTTTTTGCAAAATCATTCTGCCACCACAGCAGCAGCAAGGAACATCAGCGATTTGCTTAGTAACAAATTTACCTGTTGAGCAGTTAAAACCAAAAGACACGGATTGTCCGCCCATAAAATATGAACGAAGTGCAGCACCTGAGTTTGCTTCGGGCATTTGAGGTTGAACTGATTGAGGAGCAGCCTTTTTATCCATTGCAACTTTTTGTTCATTCAGAACAGGATTCATTGTCATTACTGCTGAAATAGGGGCAATAGCCATTTTTAACACACTTTCTTTTTAAACTAAAAACACACTTTCAGGTTTTTAAATAACACTCAATATTTTTAATTGCCATGTTTTCAGCAAATGTTAAGTTTTATTAATTCGAAATATTCTAAAGTGTCTACAAAATCTCTTATATGATAAAATTTTTTTGATAGGAGTTTTTAATTAAAAATATTGATATGAATGGAAAACTCAAGGATAGCATTGTAGTTATTTTGTCTTTAATTTTGTCCATTGAAGCAATCTTTTTAGTTTTTGGCGAAACAATTTCAAACATGTTTGTCTCAGCAGAAACGATGTTTATGCCGTATTCATGTTATTTACCGCTTCCTGATGACACGGATTATTTTTGGCGAATATTTTTATCAAGCGACCACTCGTGGTTTTTTGTTTCCTTCGTAAGTCATTTATTTACAAGAATTTTGCCAATATTGACCCACAATCATCCACAAGATTTTTATATAGAACATTGTTGGTTAATATTTTTCTCAATTTTTTGCTTGTTTTGCTACTCAGTTGTATTTAATGCAACAAAATATTTTAGGCACAATTACTATGCCTTCATTGCCTTCTGGGCAGTTTTTCCATTCATCGTGAACAATTTTCACACCTCACAATTTTTGTGGAGTTTATACAACGACACTTGGTTTTTCTGTTACATTTTAAACCCGATTTTCCCGTTATTTCTCATACAAACGATAGAAAAATATTATGTAACATCGAAATGGATTTTCACCGAAAATGAAAACAAAAGCGAACTTTTGCACAAATTCAAACACTTCTTTAAACTTACAATGGTTATCATATTGTTGTTTTTTACGGGAATTGGACACGAATTTTTCAGGTTTATATTTTTAGGCTCACTCATAATTACATTTATTTTGCACAAAATTTTTATCTCGAAACCGATAAAAGAAAAGCAATTTTTGGCATTTTTCTTTGTAGCACTTTTAATGAATTGTTTCATTTTCATTCTTCCAAATTTTCAGAATTGGTACGGAACATTGGTTGAAGATGCTCCAACAATCACCATGCTTTCTCAAGCCTTCAGTGCTTTTTTTGAAATAGTCCTTTTGAAAAACATCAACTACATAATATTACTATTTATTTTCGGTGTGGCAGTCTTTTTCACAACAACAAACAAAGAAAGAGCAAAACGAATCCTGATTTCTGTTTTTTCAGTAATTATCTCCATGCTGATTTTTAACTACATAATAATTTTTCTAACTGATTGCGACTTGGATATTTCCCAACACTACGACATAATATTTCTAACGAAAACTGTATTTTTATTTTCGCTTCTTTCACTTCTCGGCTACCTACTCGTTTATTGCTCGAAAAAATATAGAAATGCCATAATCGCTGTTGTTATATTATTTTTATTCTCTTGGTTTTTATTTTTTAGTTCAAAAAACTATTTCTTCATCAAAAACAGTGAAATAGATTCGGATTACAACCAAGAAAATCAATACATTGTAGAAAAATTTTACGCAATGTACGGCAAAGACCACAACGTAATTTACGCCTTTTATCCCAACAGAAATATCCAAAGCGAATCCATTGAATACCTAAAATATTGGTACGGAGGAAATAACAAAAAATATAAAGTCATTTTCGTCTGCAAATCTTCAGATTCACAAGAAAAATGCAGACAAAAAATGTTAAAAAAATTCTATAAAAAAACTAAATATAAACTTACTGAAAAAGAACTAACAGAACTTGATTTTTCAACCATCAAATCATATCAAAGCCAAAAGAAAAAAGGTAAATTTTTCATAGACTGGTTCGAATAAATCTAAATTTTACCTTTTCAAAAACTTAATGCGTATAACAGTGATTATGCTCATCTGGGTGCGAATGACCGTGATTTTTTCTCATATCAAGCAAAATGACCGATGTATCCTTGATAAGGCAAATTGACCATCTCAAAATCAACCAGCCACCAAGCAATCCCATTACAGGGTCAAGAAAATATAATCCGAAATATTTACCCGCAAGCAACGCCACTATCGCAAAAATAGAGGTCAATGCATCCGTCAAAATATGCAAATACGCAGCCTTATAATTATAATCCTTTTCGCTGCCCTTCGAATGCATAACAAGCAAACAAACCCCGTTGACAACAAGTCCGATTATGGCAACCAAAATAGCAGTGTTAAATCCGATTTCGAGCGGATTGAAAAATCTCATTGTCGATTCAATAAGTACAAAAATCCCCGTTACCCCTAAAAATAACGCACTGATAAATCCAGCAAATGGTGAAATTTTGCCGACTCCGTTGGGAAAAATTTCAGAATTTTGGAATTTTTTAATCATCACAAACGCAACAAACGTGACCGACAACGCCAAAGCATGCGTTCCCATGTGCCAACCGTCAGAAAGCAACGCCATCGAATTGCTCAAATGCCCAAACACAATCTCAGCAATCATCGTCAAAATCGTAATTATAATAACCGCTAACGTCTTTTTCGCATTTTCATCGTTAATGTCTTGCTCATGACAATGTCCATGACTCATTATCGTAACTCCTTTATTCTCTTGACAATTTTTTCAACAACTTCATGCCGCTCAAGTTCATCTGCATTTGCCAAACATTCCTCTAAATGAGACGCCGCAATGACTTCCCAAACTCCACGAAGTGCCGATGATGCAGACATAATTTGTGGCAAAATATCCATACAATCTCTGTCTTTTTCAATCATTTTGCCAATTCCTCTGATTTGCCCCTCGATTCGGTTCAGCCTTTTTATTAAATCAGCATTTTCTTTTTCTGTTCTACAAGTCATATACCAATACCCCCTATCACTATATTATAACTTTTTAAAAAATTGTCAAGTGTAATAGAAAAAACGAAAAGGGCTGTGGTGGATTGAAAAAACGGCATTTTGTATTATACTTTTAATGTCGGAAAAATAGGAGAAATTATGAAGCAAGGAATTGTAATTTTAATGTTGGCAACAGTTATGGCAAGCCCTGTGTATGCAGGATTTCAGCAAACAAGCCCTTCAGCCATAACAACAATCGATAAAGTTTTAAAGATGCCTGATGAATCATTTGTCACGATTGAGGGAAATATTATAAAGCAAATTGGCAACGAAAAATATCTTGTTCAATCAGGAAAATCAACAATAATCGTGGAAATCGACGATGAATTATTGATGAATATAACAGTTACACCACAAAATAAAGTTCGAATTTCAGGCGAAGTGGACAAAGATTTTAAATCAATAGAATTAGAAGCCTCAAAAATTGAAATAATAAAATAAAATATACTTAAAAAAATCTGTTTTTAAATTTTCTTAAAGTTTGAAAAACAGGGCTTTGACAAATTGTATGTTTGTTTTATGATTTACATACAAGAAACTTTTTTTAAGTAGAATAGAAATATTCTATAAATTTGGTATGTCTTGTATAAGAAAAGAACACAGAAGGTGAAATTATGGGTATTAAAGGAAAAGTAGATAAAATGGTCGTAATGGCATGTGAAGATTGCAAAGAAAGAAATTACACCACTACTAAAAACAAAAAGAACATCAAGGAAAGACTTGAATTGAACAAGTATTGCCCGAGATGCAAAAAGCATACAACTCACAAGGAAACAAAATAATTTATTGGGGGTTTTATGTCTAAAAACAAAAAGTCAGAGCCAGTGGTAGAAGTTGAGAATCAACCAATAGCAGAAGAGCCTACAACAACACTTGTAGAGGCGACTGCCGAGGCACAAGAAACCGCAAAGGCAAATCAAAAAGACAAAAACGCAAAAGTTAAGGACAACAAAAAATCAAACAAAAAGCCTGCAAAGGAAAAGGGCAAATTCAAAAGAAAGGCAAAGGAAACTATGAGTGAACTCAAAAAAGTTACTTGGCCTACTTTTGGTGAAGTTTGCAAGAAAACAGGTGTTGTTTTAGTCGTTGTACTTGTTTTTGCAGTCGTAATCTTTGGAATTGATTATTGCTTAGGTTTACTCACTGGATTGTTGAAGAAATAGGAGAAGGTATGGAAGAAAAAGAAACACTTGATAGCCAAGTTGAAACCACCCCAGTTGAAGAAGAAACTAAACCAGTAGAAAAGAGCGAAGACCAACTTTCTTATGAAGAGTTTGTTGCATCGCTTCCAGAAAAATGGTATGTTTTGCACACTTTTTCAGGATATGAAAATGTTGCAAAGGAAAATCTTGAAACAGTGGTTGAAAAATTTAATCTTCAAGACAGAATTTTTGACATAGTAATTCCTATGGAAGATGTGGTTGAAGAAAAAAATGGTAAGAAAAAACTTGTTCAAAGAAAGGCTATGCCATGCTATATCTTGGTTAAGATGAAGTACGCAGATGACCTTTGGCATAATGTTACAAGAACAAGAGGTATCACAGGCTTCGTTGGACCAAAAGGACGCCCACTTGCACTTACTGATGAAGAAGTAGTTAAGATAGTAAATTATTATAAAGGGACAAAATTTCTGACTGTACGCAATAAATTAATTATGATTATTTTATTTGATACAGGAATCAGATGTACAGAACTT
>ENA-ORNF01001310-ORNF01001310.1-human-gut-metagenome-genome-assembly--contig:-NODE-1310-length-22150-cov-11.071464_pt1 | contig 22150 bp, 27 predicted proteins | sample MGYA00242110_ERZ509012 | MGnify/ENA primary metagenome ERZ509012 (study PRJEB26280, sample SAMEA2338714) | human gut metagenome | biome: human gut; feature: human-associated habitat; material: faeces...
ATTTTCGAGGCGTTCCCTATTATCTAGGCATACCTAAAGACTGGAAGGTTCGGATCAATATAAGAATTATTAAGAGAAACACTAACAATTTTAGGATTTTCCTTCGAAGTTAAATAAAAATATCTTTTTTGTCCAAGAAAATCCTCTTCTTTAATTTTCCATCCTAACTTCTTTAATGCAGCAACAGAGTTCTCACTAACATAGCATTTACTACCATCCTTTACTGGTTCCGTTCTTACATATACATGATTAAAATCCGTAGGTTTATCGATTAGTGTATTGATGTTATTAATTGCTGGCAACGCCTGCTGATTTAAAATGCTAGAAATAATCATTGGTGCTAATACAAGTATTGATCCCATTTTTATTCCTCTTTTTTACACATTAAAATTATAGTAGCCCAATTTCTTTATGTCAACCACTTGTAGGCAAAAAAATTAAATTTCTAGACTTATTTAGTCATAGTTTTCAAACACCTTTTTTTAATCTCGATGCATCTTATTTCTTTTTAAACAAGGGAGCAAACGGGTGATGGAAAAAGTGGCTTTTCAAGAGGAAAACAAAGAAATTGGCTTAGCAGGCCGGTTTTTCAATCCATAGTTTGCTCCAGTATTGGGTTAATTTTTTACAAATTATCTTGCATCGCCTAAAATATATTTGCTTTTTTATGGTTGATGGGAGCCTCTTTCAATTTATTTTTTTGAGCATAAAGTTATAAATCTGTTCCGGTAATTCTTTGGGATCATCCTCTGATACCATTTGTAAATCGCTAAACCAAACAAGATAGTAATTTCTATTTCTAGCTTCGGTACACCTTAAAGTCTTCTTATTAAAAGCCAACTAACACTTGAATAGAATCCATTTAATTTTTTAACAAATAATTGAAGGCATTTTCAACGAGGTTTTCTTTCGTTGTTTGTTTTTGACTTACACCCAAAAGAGGGTTTGGTAGGATTCCAATCCGCTTTTTAAATTTTCAAAACCAAAAAGGGGGTATTAACTCCCGGAATTAAAACCGGAGTTAATACCCCCTTTTTTATAGACTGTCTTTGGCCTTGGCAAGGCTAGTCTTAAATCCGAACTTCTTACCTAATAGTAAGAGTTCGAATAGCATTTCAACTGGCGGAGAAATAGAGATTCGAACTCTAGCGGGGATTGCTCCCCCTGACGGTTTTCAAGACCGTTCCCTTGAACCGCTTGGGTATTTCTCCATCTGTCTTTATATGGACAGCACATTATTTTAGCAAATTATTAATAAAAGTGAATAGTGTTTTTTATTAATATAGTTATTAGAAATGGTTTTCAAGACATGATTATCCAAAAGAACGTGCTTTTTTTATCGGCAAGTGTTTTAGAAGTGTATTAAAATTGCATAAGGCTTGTATATCTACAAAAAAAGCGACACTTTCGTGCCGTTGATTTTTTCTTAATGGTGGGTCCTATAGGGTTCGAACCTATGACCTTCCGCACGTCAAGCGGATGCTCTCCCAGCTGAGCTAAAGACCCAAGTGCTTAATAACTATAAACACATTACTTTGATTTTGCAAGAGGAAATTTATAAAATCCTCATAACCTAATAGTATTTTGCTCTTTTTATATATAATTATTCTTGTTTGTAGAGAGGTGTTTATTATGAGCAATTTACCTAAAGTAATAGTTAAAGATAAGGAAGATATAAGAACAAATCATATAAATTGGGATGAATATTTTATGTCCATTGCAATTTTGTCTTCTCTTAGATCCAAAGATACTTCTACCAAAGTTGGAGCAGCAATTGTTTCTGACGAACATAAAGTTTTATCTTTGGGATACAACGGAATGCCTATCGGTATCGATGACTCTAAAATACCTTGGGCTAGAGAAGGTGCAAGTGAATTAGATACAAAGTATCCATATGTCTGTCATGCTGAATTAAATGCTATCTTGAACACTGAAAGAAGACTCAAAGGATCGACTTTATATGTAACTTTGTTTCCTTGCAACGAATGTGCTAAAGCGGTTATTCAAGCTGGAATTAAGAAAGTTATTTTTTTAGATGATAAGTATCACGATAAAACTTATTCGATAGCTTCTAGAAAGATACTTGAAATGGCTGGTGTTGAAATTTCTCAATATATAGGAAGAGTCCCGCAAATAGATTTTGGAGATGTGAAATATGAGTTATAGAGACGAAGGAAAGCCAGTACAGCCAACACCTTATTGGAAGTATTTCTTGAAATCTTTAATTGTCCTTTTGATTTTAGCTTTGCTCATAAGCATGCTCTGGGGAGTTTTAACTAGTAAGGATGAAAATTTACTTCGTGGTGTCCTAATTGGTGTCGGTGTTGTATCATTTCTAGTGTATGGTGGCTATTGGATTTATATAATTGTTCATGAAACCAGAATAAGAAAAGGACTTTCTTATGGAACTGATGAACAAAACACCCTTAAAAAGAAGAGACTTGCTATACTAAAAGCTCATAAGATCCAAGCAAAAGCTAGAGGTGAGAAGTTGAGTAAAGAAGAGATAGAAGATATCAACAGTGGAAAATATGATAACGAGGTCTCAAATGGATAAGAGAGAAGAAAACGAAGCTATAGGAACAAAGAAGTTGTCTTTCTTCTATACAAAAGAAGAAGGAATGGTTTTGGATTCTTTATCTATATCCATTCCTAAGAATTCGTATTGTTGTATTGTAGGAAGAAATGGAACTGGGAAATCAACTCTCCTTAAAATTATTGCAGGATTAGTTATTCCTACATCTGGTCTTTTGTTTATTAACGGAACACAAGTTACTGACGATAACGTTGATGAATTGATAGGAAAGCAAGTTGGAATAGTATTCCAAAATCCAGATTCTCAATTTGTAGGTGCTACGGTTGAAGAAGATATCGCTTTTGGATTGGAAAACAATAGAGTATCTTATAAAGAGATGCTGGAAGAAGTGAAGACTATAGCAGAAAAGTTAAATTTGACTGATTTGCTTAAAAGAGAGCCTACAAAACTATCTGGCGGTCAAATGCAACGTGTTGCATTAGCTTCGATTTTAGTTAGAAATCCATCTATATTGCTTTTGGACGAATCTACTTCGATGCTCGATCCTTTGAGCAAGATTGAGATGATAAGCATGCTCAAAGATTTAAAAAAGAAGTTTCCTAACTTAACGATTTTATCAGTGACACATGAAACGGCTGAGATTGAGAAAGCGGATTATGTAATAGCTTTGGATCACGAGAAACTTGGATTTACCGGTTCACCTAATGAATTGTTCTCTAATCCTAAACTTGTCGAAGAATTAGGTCTTACTCTTCCCTTTGATTATCAGCTTAGAAATGATTTATCAAAATTAGGAATTGAGACTTCTAAGTTTGACAATCCTGAAGAATTAGGGAGGCAATTATGTCAGCACTCCAAGTAAAGAATCTTTGCTATTTTTATGATAGGAAGACATCTAATGAGAAAGAAGCTCTCATCGATGTTTCGATGGATATCGAACAAGGTGAAATCATTGCTTTGGTCGGAAAGACAGGGTCTGGCAAGTCGACTCTCGTTCAAAACATCGACGCTCTTTTAACTCCGACAACAGGTGTTATAACTTATCCCAATGGAATAGTTGTAGATCAAACTCCTGTGGTTAAGAAGAATGGAAAGATAAAGTATAAAAAGCCTAAGAAATTGAAGGATTGGAAGAGTTTAAGAAAGATGATTGGACTCATGTTTCAATTCTCTGAGATGCAGTTGTTTGAGACTAGTGTATTAAAAGATGTTATGGTCGGACCTGAAAATTTCGGGATGGATAAAGGAACAGCTCAAACAAATGCTCAGAATGCATTGCTTTCAGTTGGAATTCCAACTTCTTATTTTTCTAGATCGCCATTTGAATTATCTGGCGGTGAGAAGAGAAGAGTAGCAATAGCGGGCATTTTGGCTTTTAACCCGGAGATTTTAATATTGGATGAGCCTACAGTTGGATTGGATCCTGAAGGTGCAAAAGAAATAATGGATAGTATCATGGCTAAAAATGCTGAAGGTATGACCATTGTGTTCATTACTCATGATATGGAATTTGCGTTGAAGAATGCACATCGTATGGCGGTAATAAGCGATGGAAAACTCATCGCTTATAAAAAGCCTTATGAAATCTTCCAAGATCAGGAAGTTATGGATAAAGCTTCTTTGGTTCCACCTAAAGCGTTTGAATATGCTTTGAAGCTTAAAGAAGGTGGGTTAGATATAGACTTAGAAAAAGTTAAAGATTCAAAATCTTTGGCTGAAGAGATAAAGAGGTGTAGGGTATGAACGGCTTTGGATCTTTTGGACAGTATGTCCCATTCAACACACCTATTCATAGAATGGATACAAGAGTAAAGCTATTCTTGCTTGTTGTTTTTATGGTTGCTATTTTCCTGCCTTATGGAAATAGAGTGGATGATGCCGTATATCCAGTCGTATATCCATACGCAATGTCTTTAGTTGTATTGGGCGGAATATTTGTTCTATTGATGATTGGATTATTGATAAGTAGAATTTCATTTGGCAGCCTGATGAAATCTATGTCATTTCTTTGGGTCTTATTGTTTGTTGTCATCATATTGAATTTCTTCTTTTGGAAAGCACCTGCTTGGGCTAGTCATAGCCAATTGCTATTTAAGATAGGTAAGAAAGAGATAACTTCTGCGACATTTTTATTTATCGGATATATCATAGCTAGAATCTTCCTAATGGTTATTCTATCGTTGATGTTTGCTTCCACTACTAAACCTATGGATATGACTTTTGCCTTGGAATGGTACTTAACTCCACTTCGCTGGCTTCATGTTCCTACTGCTGCCTTTTCTATGACTATGTCTTTGGCACTGAGATTTATCCCAGTATTAGCTAGTGAAGCTAAAACTATATTTAAAGCTCAAGCAGCCAGGGGTTTGGATTATTCAAATGGTAAAGCTAAAGATAGAATAAAAGCTATTGTTTCACTATTAATTCCTTTAATAACAACTTCTTTTCATCATGCATCGGAGTTGGCCTATGCACTCGAGGCTAGAGGATATGATCCATTAGGGAAAAGAACTCGTTATCGTCAATATCCTTTCAGATTTGTCGATGCTCTATGGCTGATATTCGGGTGTGTTGCATTAGCATCTTCTCTATTCTTTGTTTATTTCCAAGTCGATGGATCTGTTATCGATATATTTAAAATTTATTGCTAGTTTTCTATGAAATATGTAATGCATATTGGGTTTGATGGTCTTTGCTTTAAAGGAACGCAAAAGCAAAAAGGATGCAAGACTGTCCAAGGTGAATTAGAAAAAGTTCTATCTAGAATCTATGATAGGCCTATAGATTTGGAGTGCTGCTCTAGATTGGATAGCGATGTTTCAGCAATGGATTTCGTCTGTGCATTTACTCCTTGTGATGATAGGATAAAAATGAATAAACTGCCTTCAGTTTTATCCTTGCCTTTTAATGGAATATTAAAAGTGAAATCAATAGAAGAAAGAAATGATTCTTTTAGCCCTAGATTCTCAGCTCATTCGAAAACATATATTTATTTGATTGATTTGGAAGGAGAGCCGTTTCTTCAATCTCATTTATATCACCCAAACAAAGAAATAGATATAGAAAAATATAAAGAGACATTAAACATATTTCTTGGGATTCATGACTTTAAATTGTTTTCTTCTAAAGATGATAGAAAGGATGAAAATGAGACTTATATAAGTGCAATAGAATCTATAGAAGTTATACAGAAAAATGGAATTTTATTCACTTATATAAAAGGCCCTTGTTTTCATAGATATCAGGTTAGATTTATGGTCGGAGCAGCTGTTGAGGTGGCGACTGGTAGATCTTCATTGGAATCTATCAAAGACAAACTCTCTGGAATAGGTGTTACAGGTACACCTAGGTTGAAAGTTCCTGGTAAAGGACTTGTTCTTTATAAGGTGACTTATTAAAGATATAATATTAAATGGAGGCTTTGGCATGACTGGAAATTATCATACACATACTTATAGATGCGGTCATGCTGATGGCATCGATGAAGATTATGTGAAAGAAGCATTGGGCATGGGATTGTCTGAATTAGGATTTTCTGATCATGTCATGTATCCTGGATTCAATGAGCCTGGAATTAGAGGCACCTATAATCAAGCTCAAGGGTATTTTGATTCGATTAGATCTCTAGCTAAGAAATATGAAGGTAGAATCAAAATATATTTAGGATATGAAGCCGAAGCTTTTGATTATTATATGCCTTACTTAAAAGTGCTTCTTCAAACCGGAACATTGGATTATCTACTGTTGGGAAATCACGGAGCTATGAATTCATTGAGACAAGTCTATGCTCACTTTGGAAAAGGAACTACAGCAAATACTTTGTATATTTATAAAGAAGTTGCCTGCAAAGCCTTGCGTTCTGGTTTATACTCTTGTTTTGTTCATCCTGATCTTTTTTTGAGTGAAGTGGAGACCTTTGACTCAGATTGTCGTAAAATCTCTACCGAGATAATCGAAACAGCTATGGAATGTGATGTTCCTCTCGAAATTAATGTCGGTGGGATAAGATCAGGAAAGAAGAAAATTGGAGAAGAATATAGATGGTCTTATCCGACTACATCATTCTTCTCAATAGCTAGTGAGATGGGGGCAAAGTGCATCATAGGAATCGATGCACATTCGCCTAAGCAGTTGTCGGATGAAGCAGCAAATAGTAAAGCAACTCTGTTTGCTCAGCAGTTAGGTCTATGGGTAATAAATCGACTTGAAATGAAAAAAGTGAGGTAAAAAATATGATAGACGAAGAAATCGAAAAAGAAGCCGAAGTTGAAGAAGAAAACAAAGAAGTTCAGTTAGAACAACCTGAGGAAGAAATAAAGCATGAAGAGGATGAATCCAACGATGTATCTGCCGATGGATTAGTTCGTCTTCAAAAAATTATAGCTGATAGAGGATTCTGCTCTCGTCGTAAAGCTGAGGATTATATAACAGCAGGTAAAGTCAAAGTAAATCATAAGGTTGTCGATAAATTAGGAAGTTCTTTTGATCCTAACTGCTATATTGAAGTTGATGGATATCCTTTGGCTAGAGTAGGTCAAAAAGTATATTTGGCAGTCAATAAACCTTTGGGATTTATTTGCACTGCTTCTGATCCAAGAGATAGAAAGCTCGTAACTCAATTGGTTCCTCCTCAGTATGGAAGAGTTTTCCCTATCGGACGTTTGGACATCAATTCAGAAGGCCTTATTCTTTTGACCAACGATGGTGATTTTGCAAACTTGGTCATGCATCCTTCATCAAGTCCTGACAAAGTGTATGAAGTCAAAATCAATAAGAGACTTACAAAGCCTGAAATCGAACAACTCAGAAATGGAATTCCTCTAGAAGATGGAATGACTTCTCCTGCTCAAGTAAGGGAAGCTGGAATCTCAATTTATAACTGTACTTATGAAATAACTATTCATGAAGGTAGAAACCGTGAGATTCGTAGAATGATGGAATATCTTGGAAAGAGAGTTTATAGTTTGAAGAGAATCTCTATTGGAAATATTGGACTCAAAGATATGCCTAGAGGATCTTATAGAGAAGTCCCTCTCAAAGTGGTTGAACAAATGAGAGCTGATTGTATGACTCGTAAGAAGAACAATGACTTGCAGAAAGTTATGGAAGAGAAGAAAAAAGCTGCATTGAATGTTAAGTAATATAGCTATCAATGTAATTAAGCTTTATTGATGCACGTTAGAATTGAAATTTAGTTTTCATATTATTGGTAATATAAATATTTGAAATAAATAAATAATAAGTTAATGGTACACAAGAAATTAAAATATTACTATTCAATCTATTAGTATCGTGTAATAAAATTGCTTCAAAAACTAAACAAAAAACTGAAATAATTAATTTTGCAAAACAATATTTTGAATAAAGATTTTCTTTTGATCCCATATAATAACCAAGCACTACATAAAACAGTCCAAAGAACAAAAAATTTCTCGTAGTAAAGAAAATGTTATAATAATAAGATAATAATTCTTTTATTGACAATGACAATACACCATAATAAGTTTCTGTAGCACCAAACAATAGTAGTAAAAACGAAATGAGTAATAAATATTTTATATTATTTTTTTGTTTCCATTTTTTTAATACTAATAATGAACAAATAATTGCTGGAAAGTACCACAAATGATAATATATGCCTGTATAAAGAAGAGATACTATAATAATGAATGGAATAGCAATTATTAAAAAAGGTATCAAATAATAAAGTGATAAATTAAGTTGTGATATATAATTGCTAATTGTTGGTAAATATTGAATTATAGTAACAATAATTACAGGTATATATATGAAACTCCAAATCAAATATAAAGGTATCATTTTTCTTATATAATCTATAATGTAATTTGGATTACTTTTTTCTTTTTTTGCCACAAAATATCCAGTTATTATAAAAAATATTGGAACACATATTCTAGTAATTATATTATTAAATGCTAAATCTAACACACTGGAAAAATTTAAAAAGGGACGCAAGTGTAATATTATAATTAAAATTGCTGAAATATATTTTAGGATATCCAAGTTTTTGTAATTAAGAATATTTTTTTTATGGTTTTGATCAATATTTTTTTGAATCAGTATCGTAGTAATACTAAGAAATACTATCATAAAAAGCATCATGAAAGGATGACCTAATCCGTTTTCTACTTGAAAAACATTTATGATTCTTAAAAAAGTTATTAATATAGTTATAATCATTGTAATTACTATTTCATTGGTATATTTCATTTATGATCTCCTCTACCCCTCAATTACTATTTATTGTTATCTAGCTCATAAAATTACACTTTAACTTAATTTACTTGTACTATAGAAAAATGTTAAATATGTATAATCAATCCATTTATGTTTATATAATTTTGCACTTTTCCATATTTAACGTCTACTTTTCTTCTTATTATTTCTATTTTCAAAATAATCTTTAAAATCCTTATAGTGAACTTTAATAATGTCGTATGTGACAATTTCTTTATGACACTTGTATTGATATGATTTTTCATCTTTTATCATTTCATCATCTTTTTTAATAATATATATATCCAATTAAATCATCAGGTGGTTCTATGCCATCGAAAATCATCAAAGGAAAACTATTATCATTGAGAACTTCAAAATTCCATTTTTCACCTTCAATTTCATATTTTTTTAACGAATCTTTAAATGCATATGGGGTTGATTTCAAAAATGATGGAAATAAAAAACTGCATTATCTATATTGATAGGATTATTGCTAGAGTCTGAAGATTTTTTGGGAAGTAATTTATCCAATAATAGTGGACTACCATGAAATAAAAATATAGGCTCATTAATATCTTGATTCATATACATTTTAATTTTGTCATTATTAATCATACTATTATCTCCCCAAGTTATAAAATTTTTCTATATTATTTACAACTTCACTAATACATTATTTTCTCTATAAATATATAACTTTTTTGTTTATCAAAACGGTATCAATCAGTTGACATTCGTTATATTTTCGTTCATTTTTGTCCATTTCTTTTCCTAGTTATAATTATATCACATTTCACTAATTTCATTTGTCTCTAATTTCTTATTTTTCTTATCATTAAAATAATTAGTTAATTTATGTTTCACCTGAATTAACAACATATCTCCCTTATAACATAAAAAAACAGGATTTTTTCCCTGCTCCTTTATTATAATTTTTATATTATTCTTCATATTCTTTTCCATTGTTTATTCATTTACTAATAGAAAATTTAAACTATTTCTTTTTTTGTCATAAAAATTATTTAAAATTACTGTCTTAAAAATATCTATAAATACTTTTTTCAAAGGGCTTCATTATCCAATGATTCATTATTACCATCTTCTACTATAACAAATATACTATCTTTTTTTACAATTCTCATATTCGTCAATATCATCATTATTATAATAATTTTGCTGTTGAATACTTAAATCCATCCCTCTTTGTTGAAGAATTTCTAAATATTCTTGCTGTGTTAATCCACAATCATCAAAATTATAAGCATCATCTGTAGCAATAGTTTTGTTTTCTAAACTTTCTTGTTGTGTTAATCCACAATCATCGAAACTATAGTCATCATCTACAGTAATAGATTTTTTTTCTAATTCAGATTCTTTAACTTCAGATAATTTAATACCTTCTAAATTCATTATAATCTCTTCCTCCTATTATATATATTACTAGTTTATCAAATGAATTGCAAGAACAATCACAATCCTTCAACTATTCCTACATCATAGAAAAAACGAAAGTATCAATAGCTTTTTTGTCTTAATTAATTCTTTTATTTTTTCAGGAATATAGTTTCATAGTTTCTCTAATTTTTAGCCATATCTATAAGTTGGCTTAAGTGATCAGTCTTTCTTTTTTTGGACAACTTGTATGTATAACCAATGAATTAGCTAGTGTTAATGGTTGATTTTTATATAATTTATATTTTTGGATTATTTAGATTTATTTTGTCATTAATAGCTTCACACATAAAAGTAGCTTTAATTGTAATACTATTTTTGTTATTATCAATAACACTAAATGAAAATATGATTTATTTTTCCGCATTTCTTTTGATAATATATTTTTTTAATTTTCTTTCACTGACACAATAAAGACATTTCACATAAATGAATTTTTCTGTATTAGGTATCTGCCTCAATTGAATTCAGAACTCAATTAGAGTTTGAATCATTCTTTTTTAATCGTTGACAACTTCAGTTAATTAAAGTTTTTATTACTTGTTTAAATTTATATCAGTTGAGTTTTGATTTGTCCACTCTTTTGCTTCTTCAAAGATAATAGGAGTCTTTTGTTTTAATAGTTCATTATTTTTTGCAAGTTCCAAAATGTATTTCTTATCATAGTTTTCAAAAAGATATTTTCCTAAGGTATTATATCTTACGTAGTTTACCTTCCCATTTAATAGTTCATCTAAAGTACAATCTAACACTAGTGTTATATCATCGTATTGATTTGATAGTATAGTTGCTAAAGCTTCATTAATCCATGTAAGAGTGTCCTTATAATTTTTAAATTGTTCATGACATGTGTGTACAAATTCATGTTGTACAACTTTTATTAAGTCATCTATTTTATCATACTGATGACCTTTACGTTTGATTCTTTCTTTGTAAGATAATATGTGAATTTGACTTTCTGTTTTAGTAGTTATAGCTCTTCCAACTTCCCAATCTTCCATTGTATTATCAACATTAAATATTCTTTTCATTTCAGAGTTTATATATTTTTCATATTCTGTAACATTATTCCATATTTTAATTTGAACTTTTCTATCAAGTTTTTTTAAATTAAAGAAATTCATAATTTTATCTTGTGAATATAAAAAACGTTGTAATAGTTCATCTATGTATGTAAGATCATCATCACTATATTCAATTGTGAAATTTTTAAATTCTTTTATCATATTCTTTTCGTCCTTTCTATTTTTATTTTATATTCATATTATATCATATATATTTAAATTACAAAGATAGTGTAGCAAATGCTACACTATTGATATTATTTACAGATTACTATTACATTTCCTTTTACTTTTATTAATTTTTCATTGTTATAATTATCCATATTTATCACTTCCTAAAATACTTTCATATACAACAATTCCTCTCTCTTAAGTACATAAAAGATTCGTTACTTACTGATTTTTCTGTTGTACCATTTATTAAACTCTAAATATTTTTGTTTTGTAAGAACATATTCAAAGTCTTCTACTAATTCATCAATAAAAGTATATTGTACCATACGAGTTTTATTAATTCTTTCAAATCCTAATTTTTCCATGATTTTCCAAGAAGCCCTGTTTACAATAGCAGCACCGGTAATGATTTCATGAATATCACATTTTAAAAACATATAATCTATCATTTCTTTTGCTGCTTCAGTAGCATACCCTTTTCCTTGATATTTTGGATCTATTAGCCATCCAATACCTCTGATACTAGGATCAGTAATCGTACTATCTTCTATATTTCTTTCATGACATGAAAGACGCCCAATACATTCTCCTGTTTCTTTTAAAAAGATACTCCATCTAAATATATCTTTATCATTTGCATGTTTCATATCTTCTTCATAATATTTCTTTTGTAAATTCCAATCTAATAATTTTTCTCTAAATTTTTGAGGAACAGTTAAAAAATATTTATTAACTTCTGGTATCATTAATAACTTCCACAAATAATATTGTTCCTGCATTGTTTGGGCTTTTAATACTAATCTATCAGTTTCTAATGTGGAACTACCTAAATATCTCATATATATTCCTTACCTCTTATCTTGTTTATATTATATCATATATTTTTTTCTATTAATTTCTGATTTTATCATATATATCACTAGCAATTTCAAAATATTGATTTTTATTTTCAATTAAATATTGAAGATGATTTAAAAACTGTTTATATTTTTCATCATTGACATAAATTTTTTTGATTGCATAACCATTTTTTCCATACTTTTTAGTAGCAAATTCATATGAATTCATAATTGCCATCTGCTTTGAATGTGTAGGATTTTTTTTAATATCATAAGATATTGAATCATGTAAATATTGATAAATATCAACTTTACGATCTGCAGAAGATAAAATTTTTCCATACAAATTTCTTGGTTCTCTTTGTAATGAAGCACGATGATCTTCAATTGCTTCTTTTATCATATTCATTTCTAATGAAGAAAAAAATTGTTGTAAAAATGTATCATGATAGGCACGTTCAGCAGATAATTTTTCATGGAAATCACGATTGATATGACATGTAATATCATGAAACATTACACATGTATATAAAATATTAATGTTAACAGAATAAAATTGAGAAATCTCAATAGCTCTTTTTAAAACATAATTGATGTGATTTATATTATGTCCTTCATCATTTAATTTATACTCATCAATAATTTGTTCTTCTATATACTTTTTTAATTGATCGTTAACTTTTAAATAAAATTGTTCATTTAAATTTTCATCAAAAATAATTTGGTTTTTAAAATTCTTCAAAACTTCGCCACTCCTTATATTATTCATCACAATTCATCTAATTTGAAATTACCTACTCTACTTCTTTTAACTTAGAAAATATTGTTACTTTATTTTTAATTTATATAGTCGTTCAATTGGTGAATCTGATTTAAAGGTTTCTACATATTCAATAAATTCCCAGCCAAATTTTTCATATAATCCACGATGTTTGGTATATAAAAAAAGTTCTTTTAGATTTGCTTTTTTCGCATTTTCATTTACTGTCTCTAGTAGTTTTCTACCTATATGATGACCTCTATATTTTTCTTCTACATAAACGTTAATAAGCCATGGATAAATATCTGGTCTACTTTCTAAATCTTCTGTCATTGATAATTGGTACATTCCAACCGGTTTACCATCTATGAGTGCAACAAAAGTTTGTGGCAATCTATTCTTACAAAGAGAATGCTTTAAATTACATCTTACTTCTTCAAAACTATTGTGATTTCTCTTTCCCCACCAATTATAATTCCATTTACAAATAATATCAAAAATTTCATTATTACTATCTTCTAATTTAATAATTTCTATATTTTCTTCTTTCATTCTATTTACTAAGACTCCTTCATTCAATATTTTATTTATCATAACATAAATATTAAGAAAACGAGAATTTATTTTCTCGCTTTTTTCTTAGTGATTATTTTCCACTCATTTTTAATACTTTTTGTTTGTCTTGTTTTGTTTTTTCTTTCATATTTTCTGCCACTACTAATTCTTTTTCTGCTAATTCTTTCAATTGTTCAATCTGATTCATCATCTTTTGATATTCTGTTTGATGGATGGATTCATATGCTTTAAATTCTTTTTCAAAATCTTCTTTCAACCATTCTATTTCAGTTAAAGTAGAACTATACACATCAATTGTTTGTTCAATACAATCTTGTCTCGTTTTAATGTTTTTTAATATTTTACTAACATCCATCATTTCAACTGTCATTTCAGGGCGAAGTGCTCTTCTTAAATTTTTAACAGTACTATTAAAAGCAATACCACCTGTTAAAACTTTCATCAATGGATTTTGAAAAGTTACAACTCCAACAACACCAAAAGACATAGATACAAAACTAGATAAAAAATGTTTAAAGCGACTAAAGTGATTTTCTTTACGAACACGAATACTACATTTACTTAAAGTATTATGAAAATCATGTAGTGTATTTTCTTGTTCTACTAAGATTTTTTGTATTTCTTCAATAGCTTCATCAATTTTTTCTGTGGATATTTTCTCTTCCGTTTTCTTTTCATTCTTTACATTAATTTGTTTATCTACAATTTCTTTTTTAGATTCATTTACCTGTAATTTTTCTTTTTCTTCTTTCATACAACTTTCTATATTTTCTTTTTCTCCTGTTGTATGTCTTAAAATTTCTCTAATTTTTACATCGCTTACTGTTAATCTATAACGATCAAATAATCTAATATCTTCAAAAGCAATCAAACTATGAATATTATACTTTTCTTGATTTTCTTTATAATCAGTCAATGATTTACTTAAATTTTTATTCATGTCATTTAATTCTTTTAAATATTGTTCTAATACATCTATTTTTGTTTCTTGAAAAGAAGCACGATGAATTTCTTCAATACGTTCTTCATATTTTTCCATCATTTCATTTTGTGATTTCAAAAAATCAACAGCAGGTTGTGGACGAGCTATACTAGCTTTTTTATGAAAAGGCTTTTCTGTAATTTCAATGGTTTCATTACCAGCATGAATTGTTGCGACAACTTGTTTTTCCTCTTCTTTTTTTTCAAGTGTTGATTCTACATTCCATTCTTTTTCTTTGACTTCTAACTCTGTTTTAATTTGTTTTAATTTCTCTTCTATTTTTTCTAATCTTGCTGTAATAAAAGAAGTAGTTGCTAAAATGCTCTGTCTTGCTTCCATGCTCATGCTGTCTTCTACAATCACTTCTTTACTTTTTGTAAGCCCTAACATACTTTCTTCTTCATGAATATGGTGACGATCTTTAATCATTTCATATTTTTCTTTTACTTGTTCTAACCCTTCATCATAATCATTAATTTTACTCTGAATATCATTAAATTCTTTAATTTCAACAACAGTATCAATTTCTTTTCCAAGTAAATCTAAACATTTTTCTAAACTGTCAGTATAATTTTGTACATCTGTTTTTAAAGTAATTAATGCAGTTGGAGCTTCTTCCCCTGATTTTTCAAATTTTTTTATTTCTTTCTTTTCTCTTCTTTTTGAAGGAGCTTCAAATAATGCAGCAAAAAAACCAATACAAACCATAAAAAATGTTTGATGTTTTGTTTGTCTACTTACAGTTTGTTTGGAAAACACTTGACTATTTTTTATTTTTAATTGACGTTCTTTTTGTTTTTGATCTTGTTTCTTTAATTCTTTTTGTCTTTTTTCTTTTTGCTTTTTTAAACGCCATGCTTTTAATCTATCTTTTAGGCTACCCTTTTGTTCTCCATTACCTTGCATACTTACCACCAAAATTATTATAACATAATTCCTTTGTTTTTTAAAACGAGAAAAGTTTCCAATTCCATAAAAAAAAGCCTATTAGGCTTCAATTTGTCCAAATGTCTGAAATGGGAAAACAGAAAAATTTGTAACTCCCAATATCTGTTTTTTAGAAAATGCACCATGGCCTTCTAAATTCATTTCTTCAAAACGACTATCTTTAGAATTATCACGATTATCTCCCATAACAAAATAATAGCCATTTGGAATTTTTTCTCCATTATGATAGATAAAATCGTCTGTTTTATCATGTTCAAAATTTTCTTTTATATATTTTCCATTAATATATAACTTGTTATTTTTAATTTCTAATGTTTCACCAGGAAGTCCAATAATTCTTTTTATTAGTCTTTCTTCTCCATCATCAATTACTACAATATCAAAACGATTATAATCTTTTTTCCATTTATTCAAAATTAATATTTGATGATCTTTCAAAGTAGGATCCATAGAATGACCATCTACTTGAACTGGAGTAACAATAAAAGTACGGATTAATATCACTACTGCAATAATAATGACATATGGTATGAATTCTTTTACAAGTTTCATAATAGACCTCCTTAAGAAAAAAAGGCGAATATCGCCTACTTATTACTTTCTTTGATTTTTGGTTCTTTTGTCATATGACGTAGGTAATGTAATTTATTTCTTCTTACTCTACCTTTTCTTGTTACTTCGATGTAAGCAATTTTTGGTGAATTTACTGGGAATATTCTTTCTACTTGAACTCCTCCTGATTTCTTACGAACAATAATGTTCTTAGCAATTCCTCCACCTTGTACTGCGACAACTAAACCTTCAAAGTTTTGAATTCTTGTTTTGTTTCCCTCTTTAATTTCAACTCCGACTTTTACATTATATCCAGTACGAATTTCTGGAATATCTTTACGGATTTGACTTTGAGTAATCTTATCAACAATATTCACAATGTCACTCTCCTTTTCTTTTACTATGATCTTAATTTATAACCAGCGGATCACAAGACGTTAAAGATTATAACATAAACAAAATAAAATTGCAACTATTATCTTCCTCTTTTTCTTTCTGTTTCCATTTGTTCCATATATCTCATTTGATATAATTCTTGTTCTCTTTGTTTGGCACAAAATTTAATATATTCAATTTGTTTTTCTAATTCACTAATATATTGTTCTCCTAAGTATTTTTGATAACAATTTTTAACCATTTGTTGATAACGAGCTAAGTCATCTAAAACCATATCTGTAGCTCCTGGTTCATCATTTGATTCATTTAATAAATAAAATAAATATTGTAAATAAACTTCTAATTTTTTCTTTACTTTTTTCTTTAATAATTTTTCAATAATTTCTGGATTTACTGCTTTAAATTTAGTGACAGTAATTCCTGGATATTTTATTTTATTCTTAGGGGTAAAAATATATCCATCTATTTTCTTTAAATTACAAGATTTAATTTTCTTTTTTTTCTTTTCTTTTTTTAAGCGATATGTTTTTTCCATTTTGTACCAACTCTTTTCTTTATTGAAATAAATCAGGTCGTCGTTCCTTTGTTCTTTTTATTTGTTGTTCTAGACGCCATTTACGGATGTTTTCATGATGCCCTGATAATAAAACTTCAGGAACTTTTAAGCCTCTAAAATCAACTGGTTTTGTATATACTGGATAATCTAATAGGTTTGTTTCAAAAGATTCATTTTCACTAGATTCTTTTGTAATTACATCATCAATTAAACGTATCACACTATCACTTACTACCATACTAGCAAGCTCTCCTCCAGTTAAAATATAGTCCCCAATACTAATTTCCATATCGGCTAATGTTCTAATTCTTTCATCAAAACCTTCATAGTGACCACATATAATTAATAAGTGTTTTTTGAAAGAAAGATCATGAGCTAATTTTTGTTTGAATGGTACTCCTTGTGGAGACATCAAAATTACAAAAGTATCATCCGTTTTTAAATCTTCAACTGCATCAAAAATTGGCTGTGGCATTAAAACCATACCACTTCCTCCACCAAATTGATAATCATCTACTTTTTTGTGAGCATCTTTTGAATAATCACGAATATTATAAATATTTACTTCTACTTTTCCTTTATCAATAGCACGTTTTATAATTGATTCATTTAAAAAGCCATCAAACATATTAGGAAATAATGTTAAAATATCAATCTTCATAGAAAAACCCCTCTACATTTTGTAATGTTATTCTATTTTTCTTTAAATCTACCTTTTTTATAAAATGATTTACAATTGGTATCATATATTTTTTATTTTCATTCATAATAATTAAAACATCTTGCATATTTCTTAATAAAAGTCCTGTTACAGTTCCTTTTTTTTCTTCATGAAAATATACGTCTAACCCGACAAATTCTTCCTCTAATGGAACCTTTAACTCTATATCTTGACGTTTCATATATACTTTTTCAAAACGCATATCAATTACTTCATTAATATCGTCAATTCCTTCAAAAGTCAACATATCATATTTTTTATGATGACGATAAGTACGAATTACAAATTCATCTCTATTTTCTCCAATATATACTTTCTTACCCTTCAAAAAAGCATATTCCTTTTCACGAAACTCACTAATTAAACGAACCTCTCCTTTAATTCCATGTGTTCCTACAATTTCTCCTATATAAATTTCATTCATGATGATCACAATCCTTTAAAGCAAACAACAAAATACTAGTCGCAACCCCGACATTCAAACTTTCACATTTCAAGTTCATTGGAATATATAAATAATCTGTAGCATAATTCATGAATTCTTCCTTTACTCCATTTCCCTCATTTCCCATAACAAGAACATATTTACTTTTCTTTTTTACTTTTCTAACATCAGTTCCACCAGTTACCCTTGTTACATAAATAGGATATCCATTTTCTTTTAGTTTTGGAAGTACTTCATTTAAATCTCTTATCAAAAAAGAACTATGAAATAATAAACCTTGTGTAGCACGAATCACTTTTGAATTATACACATCTACACAATCTTTCCCAATTAAAATAGTATCAATATCAAAAGCAACAGCACTACGAATAATCGTTCCCATATTTCCTGGATCTTGTATCTGATCCAATACTAAAATATGATTACCTAATGTTTCTTTTTCTTCTTTCATCTGGCAGACACCAATCACTGGTTGTGGTGTATCTAATACACTCAAATATCTTAAAACAGATTTAGATATATAATTAGTTTCTACAGGAAGTGTAAATTCTTTATTTTCTTCTAATAAAATTTCTTTTAAATACCCACTTCGATAAGCTTCTAACACAAGATGTTCTCCCTCTACTAAAAACATCTTGTTTTGCATACGATATTTATGGGTTTGTAATTTTTTTAAATCTTTTATTTTAGAATTTTCTACAGATTGATATAGCATAAATACCACCACTTCCATTTTATCAAAATATCACTGTTTAATAAAGTTTATTTTCTCTTTATTATAACATGTTTCTTTTAAATTTTGACAGAAATTCAATTTTAAGATAAAATATCTACATCTAATCAAGGGGGAGAATATTATGAAAAAGTTAATGACTCTTTTAAAAGAGGAAAAAGAAATTATACAACTACTTGCGAAAGAAGAACAAAAACAAAAAAATCTCGATGAAGTGTCTCATGAACAATCAGCACGCTTATATAAAAAGAAGTATTATGTGGAAGAAAGTAGTCAAATGGTATTTAAGCTATATGATCAAATAAACATGTATGAAGAAGCAAAAGAAAATCTTACTGTAAAACAAAGAAAATATTTAAAAAGCATGGTTATTGTCGATTGTTTATTATTATTACTTGCTTCTGGTTTATCAGTAGCAACTACATTACCATTTTCTACGTATATTTTAATGGCATTGGCTTCTCTTACACAAATTCCACTTTATCACTTATACATTAACAAAGAAAAGAAAATTCTAACTAAGTTTAATATATCTAAATTAAGAGAACAATTGGAATATAACCAAAATAATTTAAAGGATTTAAGAAAACAAAAAGAAGATTTAGAATATCAAAATCAAATTACAAACCAAAGTTTGGATATTTCAAACAATCGTCTAAAACAATTACAAAATGCTTTAGAAAGAATTGAAAAAGAAAAATCACAAATTGAAATTCCTATTGAATATCACGAAGAAGTAATTGAAGAACCAGTTAAATCTTCAAAAGTATTGACCAAAAAGAAAAACATCTAAAAGATGTTTTTTTTTAAAATTTTAATCTAGTTTCGATATAAGAAACAACTTCATCTAGTGGAAGTGTAATTTGCTCCATAGTATCTCTATTTCTAATTGTTACGGTATTTTTATTTAATGTTTCATCATCAATAGTAATAGCAAATGGTGTTCCTATTGCATCTGCTCTACGATAACGTTTTCCAATATTTCCTGTTTCATCATAACTTGTACTAAAATGTTTAGAAAATTCTTCATAAATTTCATTTGCTTTTTCACTATGATATTTTTTTACAAGTGGTAATACAGCTACTTTATATGGAGCAAGCGCTGGATGAAAATGCATAACTTCTCTTGTACTACCATCAGAAAGAGTTTCCTCTTCATAGGCATCTGATAAAAATGCAAGTACCACACGATCTGCACCTAAACTAGGTTCAATTACATATGGAATATATTTTTCATTTGTCTCTGGGTCTAAATATTCCATACTTTGTCCTGAATAGTTTTGATGTTGTGTCAAATCATAGTTGGTACGACTAGCAACTCCCCATAACTCTCCCCATCCAAATGGAAATTTATATTCAAAATCTGTTGTAGCATTACTGTAAAAACTTAATTCTTCTTTTTCATGATCTCTTAAACGTAAATTTTCTTTTTTCATAGAAAGACTTAATAACCATTTTTCACAATAATTTTTCCAATAAGAAAACCATTCTAATTCTGTACCTGGTTTACAGAAAAATTCTAATTCCATTTGTTCAAATTCACGAATACGAAAGATAAAATTTCCTGGTGTAATTTCATTTCTAAAACTTTTACCTACTTGTGCGATTCCAAATGGTAATTTTAAACGCATGCTTCTTTGAACATTTTGAAAATTAGTAAAAATACCTTGTGCTGTTTCTGGTCTTAAATATACTGTACTTTTTGCATCTTCAGTAACTCCTTGAAATGTTTTAAACATTAAATTAAATTTACGAATATTAGTGAAATTAGTTTTTCCGCATTTTGGACATGGAATTTGATTCTCATTAATAAAATCTATTAATTGTTTATCAGTCATTCCATCAGCAATCATATCCTTACCTTGATCATGAGCCCATTCTTCAATTAATTTATCAGCTCTATGTCTTGTTTTACACTCTTTACAATCTATTAATGGATCTGAAAATCCACCAACGTGTCCTGATGCTACCCAAGTTTCTGGATTCATTAAAATTGCAGCATCTAATCCAACTATATTAGGTTGTTCTTGAATAAATTTCTTTCTCCAAGCAGCCTTAATATTGTTTTTTAATTCATTTCCTAAAGGTCCGTAATCCCAAGTATTAGCTAAACCTCCATAGATTTCTGAGCCAGGATATATATATCCTCTACTCTTACATAAACTTACTAATTTTTCCATTGATTCTACCATTTTATCAATTCCTCCTTCTTTTTATTTTGAACTATAGATACTCCTTCTTTCTTTTTAATAAATTCCATTATTTCGCAAGCCACATATAACAACGCAAAATGATGAAAACTTATACCAACTTTCGAATGAGTTTTATTATTTTGCTAGGCACATGAGTTTTTATATTCCGAGGCGTACGCTGGTACGTCGCAGGAATTAAAAAACGAAATGTAACAACGTAAAATGATGAAACTCATTCAAAAGAAACAAAAAGGAGTCATCCATAATCCCACCTAAGGGACGAAAGATAACTCCGCGGTTCCACCCTATTTGATTTGCCAAAAGCAAATCCACCTTAATTTCAAACATGCTCCAAAGCTCCAATCCACACACACCAACACCAGATCTCACCATCCTGGCTCTCTTTAGATAAGAAAATGCATGTACCCTCTTCATCAACGCACTATTAATATGGTTCTATTTTAAACTCTTTTTCCATCAATGTCAATATTTTCTATGTATTATTATATAAAAAATGCCCCCCATGGGGGGACATCACTGCAAATAGGTAAAAATATTGATTTTAAAATAATAATTCAATACCAAACCCAAAACGCCTGTCGCAACAACAATCGCAACGGCGTAGCCTATAAGCCGTATGATCACATTCGGATCATTAAACATGTTGCTCACTACTTTCAACAAGAAACTGCAAAAAATTGCAATTACAATGATGAAATAAATATTTGTCATATCCATAGTTGTTATACCTCCTAGGCTTTTTAAAATAAGTTTACAGTTATCCTTAGTATACTACATAATTAGCATATTCGCAACATTTGAACTCTAATTCATTACATATATTTTGGTTAAACACACTTATCTTGGTATTTTATCACTTATACCATATCTTCTAGTATAGTACTTCATTTTTTTAACACTTTTTATTACACATTCTAACTTTTCTCTATTCTATCAGATTTTCATTGAAAATATTATGTAAAT